>ERZ824600.236-NODE-236-length-85853-cov-5.707989_pt1 | contig 85853 bp, 75 predicted proteins | sample MGYA00519933_ERZ824600 | MGnify/ENA primary metagenome ERZ824600 (study PRJEB31778, sample SAMEA3449178) | human gut metagenome | biome: human gut; feature: human-associated habitat; material: faeces | place: United Kingdom | collected 2010/2012 ...
TTTACTTGCTCTGGGTTAGAAGTATATGCCACATTTAGCGAAGTATAGTCAGTTGTTGTTGCGGCACTGGTCATATATTCATCGCCAAGTTCTAGCAACCCGTGACCAAGCTCATGTGTAAAAGTCTTTTGCGCACGTGAGCTATCAGCTGGAGTTATAAGATAATGTATACCACGTTTATAATTTCTATGCGATCCACCAAAATCTTGAGTTGTATTGACTAGCACAGCAAACTGATTGATATATTCATGCACATAATAAAATGGCGGATACATTTTATCATCGTCCCAAATAAATGTGTCAGGGTCCGTTTTGTTAGGGATATGGGCGTCGTGAATTTGCTCAAGAAATGCAGGTCCTATACAGCGTTCAAAAATATGGTTTTTCCAATTACTTTTATTTACCGATATCATCGGTCCAACCTTTTTATCTACAACTACATCAAAAAAAGTGCTTCCGCCGTTTTCAAAACTAGACTCAGACGCCGTGCAAAGTGCATACACATTAAATCTATCAGCAAAACTGCGATAGGGTTCGTATGCAATTGCACCGCTCCACACCTTTTTTACATCGTTTATAAATTTTTGTTGTTGACCTTTGGTGTATCCTTCGCCACAAATAACAATTACCATATTTTCTGTGTCGCTTCTTGTTTTTTGAATGGTGTATATAGGAATTGTTGGGTTTGAGTATTTGCCGTCCTTAGAATAGTTTGGTCCAAGAGTAAGCGTAAGTTTTTTGTCGGTGCTTATATCCCACTCTTGATTTGGGTCATCATCTGGCTCTGCAACGGTATAATCGTCCTCAACCTTATTAGGAGCGGAGCCTATATACGGACTTGCTTTAGTTCCGCTACCAGAAGTTGCTACATAATAGTCTGTATCAAGATAAAAGGCCGGTCTAACTCCAATATAACTGCGTTGTGGCGACTCTCTGCCTATTGTTCCATTGTTGTGAACATACCGCATATCGTGATTGCAATCGGTTACCGGAGTTCTTAACCAATATGGCCAATTTGCACCTTGCTCATTTTTCCCAACATAATAACTACCAAAGTTTTTCCAAACGGTGTTTACTTGCTTAACATCAAGCAAAAAAACCTTTTCGGTTGAATTTTCACCATAAACGCTATCATAGTTTTGGGCAACATTTTGAATATCTGTATTTAATTCTAAATCCGAACGGCCATCTCCATCATAAATTCCTCGCTTATATTCTGGGTGCGATACAAGCGAACGCTGGGTAACGGTTCTCATTGTGGCAATTTCCGCCCTTGAAAAATTATTCAAAAACCCCGCCTTTTGGTCGTAAGCGTTGCCGTCCACATAGTTCTCTTTTGGAGGATTACCACATAGCCACTTTACCCCACCCACTTCGGCGATAGAGTTTAACCACGAACGCATATTGCTGTCCTTCCAATAATTAGAGCCATAAGTGTCACGCCTATAATCACGACTGTGAGATTTTGAGCGACTATTGTCACTTGTAATAGCATCATACGGAAGTGTATCTATAATGCTGTCGGCAAGCATAAGCGTGCCACTGTCATCAACGCTTACACATCTCCACAAAATGTCTTTACCATTGTATTTGCCAAGAGTTATATAGTCGCCAAGGTTTACCCTTGTAGGCGTTGGTGTCGCATTTTCTGCCAAAAGACCGTGAGCGTTTACAGTCTTTTGAAGTTTTAAATTGTTTAAATTAGTACAAAATTTTACTATTTCGGCACCAAAAATGCTAAGAACGAGCATTATGGCAATTATTATGGTGGAATTTAACTTTTTAAAAAAACTTTTCATTAATTTTACCTCATTCTTACTTTTTTGTTTGTATCCATTTTATAAATATTTTTTTAATCAAAAAACCACTTGGGGGTTGTATTTTTGCGTTTTGCAAAAGCGAAATTGTGCTACCAAAAACTTTGTAGGTTTGGTAAAATTAGCCCCAATATGGCACATTAATGGCTAATTTTAGGCGATTTTGATTGATTCCCCGGTTGGTTATCTTGTCTATATTTTGCAAATTTTTATAGATTTTTATATTAATCGGTTTAATCATTTTGTTTGTAATTGTTTTTGTCTTTTATATGTTAACATATTGTCTGCAAAAAAATCAAATGGATTGCCACACCTAAGTGTGAAATTTGAAACCAAAAATTTTTTACCCACCGTAGCGGAACTATTCTATCTTTGTCCCACATAACGAAATAATAAATAGCAATTCCGCTTTCGTCTTCAAATCCACTTGTCCTCGCTTTTTGAGAAACCCTTAAAAACTCTTTTTTGTCTGCTTCTCTAATCAAAGTAATGAATTTACCGGTGCTTAAATTTGATTAATGGCAAATCCCACGCTTGGCAACTTTGACTCTTGGATAGTCGTTGTTACCCCAAAAGCAAAGTCTTACCTTGTATGTTTCTACATTTTTTTGTGCACCAAGTAACAAAATGAAAGGTCTAATGAAGTGAACCCCATGGGTCGCTTCACTAAAGGCTATTTTGTTTGCTTTAAAAACAACTACTTCTTATTTTAGTATAAATATTGTAATTACACAATATATGTGTTACAATCTTTACACTACAATAATGGAGGTTATTATGGGTAAAAATTGGCAAGTAAAACATGAAAAAGATAAAGATAAATTCTAATTTGTGTAAAAATATTTCAATTCGTAAATTATTTTGCAATAGCGCGAACCAGCAAAATAATTCGTTTGTAAATATTTATTCAACTTATTCAATTCATAAAATTTTTTTCGCTTGATTTTGTACATAAAATATAAGCAGCATATTGGAAAATCAAACAGCAAGAATTCAAAACGTGTGAAAAATCAAAAGGCAACTTTTGGTTTTACACACAAGTAATAAAATAACGATTTATAAAGGCGTTTTTTGTTAAAATGAAATTTACTTTAAGCAAGAAAATTACATCACTTACATAATGGCATTCACTTTATGAATGAAATTACAAACATCGTATGTAATAAGGAATTAAAGGTATATCTATTATATCATTATAAGCTTCTACAAATAATACCATTGCGAATGAAATGAGTAATTTAATTGGCGAACGCCAATATCATTAAAATGAATAAATATAATGGTCAAAATGCGTTTCAAAGGAGAACAATAAATGAACGAAATAGGAACGATTAGACTGGAAACTGAAAGGCTTATTTTAAGAAAATTTGAAAAAAGTGATGCAAAAGAAATATATGAAGGGTTTTTAAATCAAAAGGAATTTCTTTATTACACAAATAGAAAACCAGTAAATTTAGAAGAAGAAAAAGCATCGCTAGAAAATATTGAAGAAAAATATAAAAACAATAACTACTATAACTGGTTAATTACTCTTAAAAGTACTAATCAAATTATAGGTGCTGTAAACTTTAATGTTAATTTAAGAAATGATAGTGTAATGTTTAATTATGCAATAGATAATAGATTTACAAAAAATGGATATATGACAGAAGCCCTAATGCGTGTTAAAAATTTTGCCTTTAATGAAATGAATGTAAATCGTTTTGAAGGTGGTTGTGTAGTTACAAATATTGCTTCAAAACGAGTTATGGAAAAATGTGGGCTAAAACAAGAAGGTATTTTAAAAAGCTACGTAAAACTTTCTGATGGTTATCACGATATGATTATGTTTGCAGAAATAAATAATTAGTCCTAATTTCGCTGAAGTCAAAATACATAAAACTTACGAAATTATCAAAGACTACCAAAAAATGATTTTTATATACACGCAAACAGAAAGTAAATCGAACCAAATTATCTGGTTCGATTTTGTTTTTGCTTATTCATTTAAACGGGAAATAATTCTCTACATTTTTATGGAACGCTTCATCCACTTTGTTTACTAGTTCCATATCTTCTGCTTTTGTAGAATCTATTGCTATCTCTTTTAGTTTTAAAAACCCATTCTTGCAATTTATTCCTTTGTTAAGTTTAGTGATACCTTTTAATTGCTTACCAATGTCAAATCGTTTGAGTGAAAAATAATTCAGCCATTGTAAATGTTCTATTTTGTAACCTTTTAAATCAAAAGACATTCCCCTACCATTAAACACACAACTATTTGCCACTTTACCATATGTGGCACCAAATAAAGTTACACATCTTTCGAATAAATTTTCTAGCAAAGTGCTATTGCTCTTTTCAAAATAATTGAAATCTGGCGGAAATGTTACCGATAAAAAATTTTGCACATTTTTACTTGTTGCACCTATATGCAAATTATATCCAACAGCTTCTGAATCATTTAATGAAGAAAAGAATGATACGGTATACCCTAAGTTTTCAAAATCAGCATCCTTTGTGTGGTTTACACCATTTTTTAAATCATTATAGAATTGCTCGTAACTCCAATTATAAATCTTTGCATCGTTTTTTTTATATACTGTTTTATAATTCGGTCGATATTGCACCGGTAGTGATTCATTGAAAAACATCATTAAATCATATGCCTTATGTGCCAAATCGTCAAATAATAATTTACTCTCTTCCGCTTCACGGCATAAAAGCATTGTATAAGATTGCTTGTACATTACAAATCTCCCTAATTACACACCTACTTCTTCCACTCGACAATCGAATTTTTGGAATCATAATACCAGAAATTACCGACGTATTCGCCATTTTCATTTACATCGGGTTCAGTTTCGCTGTAATAATAAATGGTGCAACGCCATAATCCACCCTTAACTTGTGGATTGGCTTCTAGTTCTTGTGCCGTACCCTTGTAATATACAACTTGAACAACAAATTCGCCAAAGTCGTGAACGCTATCTGCACATACACCCGAGCCGTCAGAATTTTGACTACAAGCAGAAAAAGCAAAAACTCCCAACCCACAAATTAAAGTTAATACTAGCAAAGAACAAATTTTTTTAATCATATCCATAACTCACATAATAATATATTCGAAGCCGTCCAAGTTTGCTAAATAAGATATATGTTAACCAACTTTAAAATATCCATAATAAAAGTATACATAGAAATTTAAGACAAGTCAATCTATCAAAGTACTCCGTTTTTGACTTGTTTGTTTGAATTAAGTAGAGTTTAAATCTGTTTGAATAATGTTATCATTCTATCTTCGTAGCCATTTTTATAATAAAATTTCTTTGCATTTTCATTATAAGCAAATACATCAATTTGAACAAATTCACAATTTATAGACTTAAAGTATACTTCAATATGATTTAATAGCTCGGAGCCAACCCCATTTGCTCGATTATTTTTATCAACTATTAGTTCTGCAACTATTCCCTTTTTAGGACAAGAATAATCTAATCTATCTCTTTCGTCGTATTCTTGAACGAACCCAGTAACCATACCTAGAATGTTGTTTTCTTGTATTGCAATAAAGACCTTCCCTTGATTTTTTTTGCAATCATTTTGCATAAATTCAAAATATTTTTCCCTATAATCATTTGAAATGATATTAAGATTATATTTATCAATAGAAATAACATAATTTTGCAAGTCGACAAGTAAATCTTTGACTTTTTCAAAATGTTCTTGTTTTAATTCTACAATTTCCATACTACTCCATTATTTAATTATTGTCATTATCACTTATTGATTTAATGCTTCTCCGTACCACTTCATTCCAGCCCCCACATCTTCATTTGGACGAGAGCGAAAACCGAATTTTTCATAAAAACTTTCTTTGTTTTTGCTTGCGTTTACATAAAGAAAGGTATCATCATCTTCTATTGTTTTATACCAATTAATGATTTCACTCATTATGATTGAACCAATGCCCCTACCTTGAAATTTTTTATCGACAACTACATCGTATATTGTAAAATATGAGCCATCTCCAACCACTCTTCCTATTCCAATTATTTCATCATCTATATACAAACTTACGGCAAAACAACTTTGTTTTTTGTTTTGATTAACTCGTTTTTTATCTCGTTCCCACTCCACGCTATTAAACAATTTTAAAAACTCACACAACTTTGGAAATCTATATTTTACAACTACAGTTTTTACAAGTGGCGGTTCTTTTTCGCTATATAAAACAATTTTTTTATCCTTCATAAAAGTTTATCCTTATTTATTGGAAAATTTATTTTTGTAATAATTAACTTCAAATTAATACGCTCTACTTTAAACCTAAAGATGTTTTTATTCGATACAAGTCAAATTGGCACCTGTTTACAATATCGTTTTTCTGTTCTCTAAGTTCTTGCATTAATTTTGTTGCTATCTCGTAACCGGCGTTGTAAGTACTTTCATCAATTTTGCCTTCTTTCTTCGCCATTTTAAACTCGGCTTCGTCATCTAAGCGAATATAGTAACCCATTTCTGTAATGGTTGGGCATTCCATTGTAACATCAAGATATAAGTCATCATACCAAGGCACATCGTTTTCTATACCAGAACCATTGTTTATATCAAAATAGAAGCATAATGGTCTATTTTGTGTATCAAAAAAAACACGGCAATTATATTTTCTATTCAAAGGAACGTATTCTAAAATGGAGTACCCTTTATCTAGACCCACATATTTTTTGCCATTACAAAAAGCCGTTAGCGGTTTAGAAATTTCCTTTACATATTTTAGTGCTATGTACCCATTAAGTTTTTCGTCTTTTTCAAGATACCATTCTTTATCTAACACTTCTCTCATATAAATTTTATCTATAAACTTTTGTCGCATAAAAATCTCCTTTTTATAAATATCGCTTTCCTATCAAATTTAGAATACCATAAATTCCATCAATTTCAAAGTAATCTAAAGAACTTTTTTAAGCATTAATTTGTTTAACAACGCATTTAATAGGTTAAATTATTAAATTTTAGAATTTTTACTTGTATTTTTTAGTGAATAAAGTATAATTATATAAAAGGAGAAGAAATTATGTATTGTAAAAATTGCGGGAGTGAACTAACTGGCGGAGCAGAATATTGCTCTAATTGCGGAACAAAAGTAACCGAAACTTACCAAAGTAGCACTATTCTTAACTCATCAACCACTGACTCAAACAAAAAAACTGGCTTGCATACTTGTGCTTTTGTATTTATGGTTCTTAGCATATTTTCGGCATTCGGAAGTGCTATAACTATTTGGGTAAGTAATATTTACCTTGAAAACACCGGGTATATGATGTTTAGCACACTTGTTTCGCTTGCTTGGATAATACCAATGACCATTAAGGTTTACCGAGCAAAAAGCACAACCGAACTAACAATGGGATTTAAAATTTGTACTTTATTGTTTGTAAATGTAATTGCTGGAATATTATTAATTTGTGATAGCAATAGCAATAACAATTAATTTGATTCTAAAATATAAATAAACTAAAATTTAATATTTATTTTTAAAAGCAAAAAGACGCACTAAATTAATGCGTCTTTTGATTTTTATATTTTAAATTTTTTAATCTTGATTCATTTCAACATCTAGTACATTCCCTTCTTCTACAAGGGTTAGAGTCATATAAGTTTCTCCGTCTTCGCCGTAATAAATCTTATTATTTGCATCTATTTCAAATGTGAACATCTGCATTGCGTCTTCGCCATTTATCATTTTAAATATACCAATAGTATATTCTTTTCCGCCAACTGTAAATGTACACTTATCTACTGCATAACGTGTACCTTCTTCCATTTCGCTAGATGTGTAAGTTGTTCCGCCAGTTTGTGCAAGTGGAACTAATCTATTTGTAACTTTATCTAGTTCAAAAAACATTATACATTCGCCATCAATTGCCCTAATAACTAAATTTTCGGTTTCGGTAGCTTCACGCAAAATTTCGTATTTGCATTGCCCTTTTAAAACTTTATCACTACCATTAACATAAAATTTTTGAGCAATTCCACCTTCATAAAGGTCTACAGCCTCATATGATGTAAAGTTTTTCAAATACTCACTGAAATAAAGGGTTTTTAAAGGTTCTTTTCCCGTTAAATCTACCTTAACGTATACGCTAATTTCCATTTCGCCTACTGCATTGGTACCTTCTTCAGAGGTTCCTATGTATTTAACTGTTACATATTGTCTGCCCAATTTTGAAGTATCTATTCCGCTTAGGTCTATCATAGTTTCGTTTATTGTTATTATTTTTGAATCATTACCATTAATAGGTTCAAAGTAATTAATTCTTACTTCTCTTCCAATTAAAGTTGTATATATTTGTTGGGTTAGGTCTTCACGGGTTGTATCTTTTAGTATAACCAAATCATCTAAACTTTCTGAAGTTTGTATACTTTGGATATTATTTATTGCTTTATTATATAAATTCACCCAAATGTTTAAATTCTTATTATTATACTTAACATTTTTCTCTACTAATTGTGCAACGGTAAAATCTATGTCGGATAATTGTTCACTAAAAGTAGATAGTGGAACTATTATACTACCGCCAACTTCGTACTCTGAACCTAAATGTATTGATATTGATAAATCTACATCTGGAACAGCGTTTACACTATTTACAGGTATTGCACTTACATATGAACCATTTCTCATTACTGTTGAACTATAGTCTATAATATCGTTGTCGGTGTAGGTGCAAAGTCTAAATTGCGTGTCGCATGAATAGTCTTTAAACTTATAAGTAGTTAAACTGCTATTTCTTACTGAACTATCAAAGTCTACGCCAGATAAATCAACAAGCATATTGTTAGTTGCTTTTATTGCGTAGTAATAACTTGCATCACCTACTTGTATTTGGAATTCTAAACGTTCATTGTCGTCAAATACGTTTGAATTGACCTTAATTGCTCTATCTAAACCTTTAGTTGCAGAAATGAAAGTTGCTCGAGTTTCTTCGGATTTTAAAGATGAAGTTAATGTAGTTTCATCCATTAGGTAAACTGATAAATGAGTAGTTGCACTTCCATAAGAAATTGCTACTGAATTATCTGCACTTACTTGTGGGTTGGAAATTGGTTCTACGGTACATTCGCTTAATGGAACAACTTTAGTTCTACCATTAGAATATTCTACCGTTGCGCTTAAGCCTTCTAAATTTGGAGTATAGTTTACTTTTCCAGAACCTTCTTCTGTAGAAGCTGTCCAAATGACATAACTGGTATTTGCCATTAAAGAAGTTTCACTTATGGAACTTTCATCATAAACTCTTAAAGTTTTTGGTTCTAAACGCCCATTATATGCTATTTTTACTTGGTATTCTCCAACTAAAGAATAATCTATTTGAACGCCTTCGTCTAGGATAATCATATCTTTAGTCAGTGGAACGTCCATTTCTGAAGTACCATCTTCAAATTGAATATTTAATTTATCTTCAAATACTGGTTCCCCACTAGTTTTTGCAACATAAATTGTGTCGCTTGAATTATTTACGCTTATTTGCTCAGCCTTTGGTGGAATTGGCATGACAACATCCTTTTTGGTGTCGTCAGAATAATAGATAGTAATATACACTACCGCTTTTCCGCCTGAATAACCATACTTACATTCTACATTAACAACGGTTGGAGCACTTGTACCGTCATTTCCTTTATCGCCTTTTGGACCCTGAACGCCAGCAGCACCAGGATCACCCTTACTACCCTTTTCGCCAGCAGCACCAGGATCACCCTTACTACCCTTTTCGCCAGTTGCTTTTACGTTAGACTTTACGCCATCTATTACCCAATAGCCGTCTTCACTAATACTTATGGTGCTTTTTGCACCCTTTAGACTTTCTAACCATTCCTTCTCGGTACCTTCAAAGCCATTTTCTACAGCAAGTTCGTATGCGGTTTTACCTTGACCATCGCAACCTGTTAATAATATAGGTGTAGATGCACAAACGCAAAGCGAAGCCATAGCCACAATTTTTTTAAAATTAATCTTTTTCATCTTTACATCTCTCCTTAAAAATTTTTGTACAAACATTATATCATATGAATTTTGAGTTTTACAAACAATTAATTACTGATACCAATTTTAAATTGTGCAAAAATGAATTTATTTTGTAATAAATTGAAATATTTTCGTTAAAATATCTAAAATTGCAAAAATTGCATATTATTAAAATTTTATTTTGCATTTGAACTTTTGAGTATACTATAATTAACTGAGAAGGGGAAAACATATGAAAAAATCTTTTGATAATGATAAGTACATTGAATTACAAAAAGAGAACATATTAAAGCGAATTGATATGTTCCAAAACAAGTTGTATTTAGAAATGGGCGGAAAATTGTTTGACGACTTGCACGCCAGCCGAATTTTGCCGGGTTTTGAAAGTAATATAAAAACCAAGTTATTAATTTCACTAAAAGACAAGTTGGAAATAGTTATTTGCATTAATGCAAGTGATATAGAAAAAAACCGCATTAGAGCGGATTCTGGACTAAGTTATGAAAACGAAGTATTACGACTAATAGATAGTTTTAGATCGCTTGGATTATATGTTTCTAGTGTAGTAATTACTCTATTTAAAGGTCAGCCTAGTGCCGAAAAGTTCGCAACAAAACTCACTCGCCATGGCGAAAAAGTGTATTTTCATACATACACAAAAGGCTACCCTAACGATATTGAAACCATTGTTTCAGACGAAGGCTATGGCAAAAACCCATATATAGAAACCACTAGACCGCTTGTAATAGTCACCGCTCCGGGTCCAAATAGCGGAAAACTTGCAACGTGCTTATCTCAACTATATCACGAATACAAGCGTGGGGTAAATGCTGGATATGCAAAATTTGAAACCTTCCCCGTATGGAATTTACCTTTAAAGCACCCCGTAAACGTTGCCTATGAAGCAGCAACCGCCGACATTAAAGACATTAATATGCTAGACTTTTATCACCTAAATACTTATGGCGAAACAGCAGTAAACTACAATCGCGACCTTGAAGTATTTCCCGTTGTTAAAAATATCTTAAAAAAGATTACTGGCAAAGAAATATATAACTCCCCTACCGATATGGGCGTAAATAAAATTGGTTTTGCAATTATGGATGATGACGGCGTTCAACTTGCATCTAAAAAAGAAGTCGTTAGAAGATATTACTCCTATCTTGTAGCATACAAAAAAGGTCAGACAACTCAAGATACTGTAGATAAAGTAAAATTTTTAATGAACGAATTAGATATTAATGATAGCATTTTGCCTTGTATAGATTATTCTCGTAAAATTTATGAAGAAACAAAATGTAATTGTGTGGCAATAGAGCTAGAAGATGGCACTTTAATATACGGCAAGCAAAAAGAAGTTTTATCCGCCCCAGCTTCTATGGTAATTAATGCCGTTAAACATATTGCAAAGATTGAAGATGATGTAGATTTGATATCTGACGCCGTGCTTAAACCAATTCTCGAATTAAAGCACGACTGTTTAAATTTAAAAACCGCAAGACTTACTCTTTCGGATGTTTTAACCGCCCTATCTATTTGTTCGGTTACCAACCCAATAGCAAAAAAATGTTTGCACTCACTAAATGAACTTCGTGGAACTGACGCACATAGCACATTTATACTATCCGCCGACGAAGAAAAAACATTAAAACAATTAGGTATAAATATTACAAGCGAACCAAACTTTATAAATAACAATTTATTAGTATAATTAATAAAACCTTTTAACAGATGATAAAACTTTGTTGAAAACTTATTATCAAAAATAGAAAAAAGTATTAAGAAACAAGTCTTAATACTTTTTATTTTACTTTTCGCTTGCACCCTCGCTAATGTTTACTAATTCTAACACTTCTTTTATACTTAAATTACTATTGTGTGCGTTTAATCTTTCATAAATTGCTTGTAGTTTTTTACGCAATTCATTTCGAGTTCTAGTTTTAAAATTATGTATTGAACAATCTGCACCATAGGATGTTATATTTTTTAAATCTAAGTACTTTTGTGCCATAAATTTATCTTTATCACTCTTCAATAGTTTTAATATATCGGAAATTTCGACTTCTTGCAATTTATATATCAATTCAAAATTTATGTCGGTATCTACCCTATCATACAATAAAAATATTAATCGTAGAGCCTTTTCTTCTGCTGTATTTTCGATTGAATGTTGTTTGTTTGCGTCTTGTAAAAATAATTCATAAAACCCTTCGTATGCAACAGCTTTTTTCTTTAAAATTGCAAGGTCTATCACTTCTTCTTTGCTTTTTGAACCTAAATAATGCACTTTATCGTCAATTTTACTAGAAGTTATAACTCTCATTGCATTTTTATGAAATTCTTGTTTTTCTTCTTTGGTCATATTCTCTTCACTTGAAATAAGTTTTAGGGTTTTTAGCATAAGATTATTTAACGCGGTGTAGTCTTCTACATTTTCAAAGTAAGTAATAAAATTATCTACCGAAGCATTATCTCTAACAATTTCTCCGTTAAAGTATGCAGGAATTAAATTTAATAAATGCAATACTTTTACCTTCTTTTCCCACTCTTTAGTAAATGCTTCCGTCTGCTTAACATTTTCTAGTTTTTTTACATCTCCATTTGCAAATATTTCATTATTTGCTTCTGGGAAAATTTGTAATGCAAGTGTTTTGTATTTTTGTAATTCCTTTATACCTATTCCCGACCTTTCAGATAATGAATCTAATCTTTCTCCATACGCCATATTTTGAATAATACTATTGCAAATCATAATCTTTCTAGCAATTATATGAGATTGCTCTTTAACTGCTTCTTCTATTTCTTCAGGTGTACTTCTTAAAATATTTGCCATTACTTGTGGGTTTTCATCCAAATAGATTCCAAATTGGAATGTTAAATTTTTATCGAGTGACTGAAATAATTTTGAAAAATCTACTTTGTTTAGTATTTTAAATGTTCCAGGACTTGACTCTGCCGTTACACCAAACGCTTTATTAATAAATTGCATTTTCTTAGCGGGAACTTCTTCCATTTTTTTAATATTTTCTAAAATATCTTCTCTATAGTTTTTAAAACTTGTTTCTTTAATGGTACCGATGTTATCTACAAAATCGCCTTCTTCAAAGGCGTTATTGCTTACTTCTTTTTTGCCGTTGTACAAGTAGTCGTATACCGATTTATAATAATTTACCCTAGTACTGGTTAGTCCAAGTTTTGCACCAACCGCTACAAGATCATTTTGTAACTTTAATTCGTAATCTACGTTATTTGATGTAGTTAATAAATTTGTTAAATAACGGCACGCTCTTGCTCTTTCATTTCTTAAAGAACCATAACCGCATTTTACACCTTCATTTTGGAGTTGCCTTGCTTTTGCAATAAGCGATTCTTCAGACGACATCATATCGGCATAAGTTTTTGGCAAAAAGCTTAGTAATTTATTTATATTAAGACCATCTGCCATCTTTATAAGCGCACGCTTTTCGTTTTCTGGCATAACTCTAGTGTATGTAAGCATTTTTACAAGTTTTGCTCCTAAAATTGCTTCTTTAATTTCTTTTCGTGTTTTTTCTATCTGTTCGTCCTTTTCATCGATATCTGGTCTTTTGATGCCCTTAAAGAATGTAGCATAAGCATAGAACTTTTTGGCCTTTGGGCTTGAATTTATAAATTCGTTATAAACCCCTGATTGCTTTATAATAGTTTTTACATCCGCATCTGAGTAATTTTTTGACTCTTCACACTCGTCAATTAACTTTTGAAAACTGTTTCTTGCGTATCTTATTCGTGAATAAATAATTTCCTTAGTTACCCCCATTGATTCTACAAATGCTTTATTTATGGGTTCATTTATAGCATGACACAATATAGGCACTTCTTTTTCGCTAAAAAATGAAAGTATGTCATATACGGTAACGCTTTTTTTGAACTTGCTAAAATCATAATCTTTACCTAGCAAATAAACTAATAGTTTTTGAGTTTCGTTTAATTCAGGCTTATCCTTAACTTCGTAAATGCTATTACCTATCACAAAATTTGATGGCTGTTTTGGTTCTTCTGGTTTAGCAATATTTGGTGAAGAATTTTTATTTTCTAGTTGAGTTTCTTGGTATGTTGTATAGCTTGTTTTTCTTGGTACTGGACACGCATATCCTAAAAAGATATGTCTATATTTTCTGTACCACAAAAGTGCGTCTTCTTCCTTTTTAAAATTAAGTTTTTTAGCAACATTACTAAAGGACTCGCCACCGCTAACCATTTCTCCAACAGCCTTTGCTCGGGTTAATAATTGTGTTAGTTCTCTGCTTGTTGCTTGAATTTTTTGATAAACGGCTTGGTGTGATATGTTTAAATTGCATTTTTTAATTATATCTCTACAAGAAATGCCTTCAATTTTATTAAGAACAAACAATCTTTCATCCTTCTCGCTAAAATACTGCATTGCTCTATTAAATATGCCATTATAGTCTTCGGCAAACATTTTTTCTAAGCGGTATATCTCTTCATCTTCATCGGGTAAAATTTGTCCTAAGTTAATATCATCACCATCTTTAGTTCTGCCAATCGAATCTTCGAAATATTTTAAATTTGGAGAAACAAGCGGGTCATTTTTTTCTTTAGCATAATATTTATCTATTGCCGTTCTTGCAAAATTTTTGATGATACTCATAGCATAAGTAGAAAATTTATAACCTTTTTCGGGATCAAAGTTCTTTATTGAATACATCAAGCCGTCTTGAATAGCGTCATCTATTTTTTCTTCTAGTACTCTACTTTGCATTCCCCTTTTTTCAAAAATTAACGACTTACGCGACATAGTTAGTAAGCCTACATTGGCGTTATAAACCTTGTTAAGAGCGTCATATTTTATAGCATCTTGGTAAATAATTAAATCATCATCAAGTTGTGCAATTTGCGATTGCAATTCTACTTTTTCTTTATCACTTGTAGTGGAGTTTAATAATCCCTTTAAATATTCAATTTGGTTTTTGGTATCTTGTACAACCGAATTAGGTTTACCAACAATTTTACTTGCCATTTTGTACATATAGTCAGAAATTTGGTTGTATTCTTTTTCGTCTGCTTCACTAAAATTTTCGCTAGATATACTGCTCGTTTCGTTTTTCTTCATATTATTCCCCTAAATTTTACCCTTTTATTGCTCAACAATATATCACAGATTCGCGGAAAAATCAATATTGATTTGACAAAAATCTGGTACATTTTGTAAACAAAACGCAAGATTTTTAATAAAACTAAAATTGTTTTACAATCAAACAATTTAAAAATAGAAAATTTTTGCAATAAAAAAACCAGAGAAGAATTGTTTTTACCACAAATCTCTCTGGTTTTGTAGATTAAATATTAACCGAAAATACTTTCAATCCCTGTCAACCATTTAGCGTCAGTTGGAACAGTTGTAGAATAATCTTCAGCACCCTTTGGAAGTTTAACAGTACCATCAAATGCTTCAACAGCACATGAAACCTTCATAGCACCCATATTAACCATAGAAGTGTATCCAACTAAATTATTAGATTTATAAACATAGTATGATTCTAGTACAACAGTTTCTTCTCCATTGTTTGTAGTTTTTACAGCTAAATGCCACTTTGTGTACTTACCACTTGTAGCCTTTTCTAAAACAACTGCGTAATTAGATTTTCCAACATAGTTTGCCTTTATCTCACCAATAACTTCTGCAAAGTTTACTTGTGTACCAGCACTTTCAATAGTTGATATGCTACCGCTATCTAGGGCATCCATTTTAACAGCCTTTTTGTATTGAACCTTACTATCGCCATAGGAAGCATTTACATATTCCATATTATCTTTAATGTAGTAATCGGCAACCATTTCCTTTTCGTTTAATGTTGCTGAGCTTCTGTAAGCCAATTCGTTTAATGTAGCCTTGTTATCTGTAATTGTCCATCTTACAATAGCATTAATTTGCATTGTAGCAGTTGTTTTGGTTGCGGTAGAATCTGGAGAAATCAAACCACCGAATAAATCAGAAAGTTTGCTTCCATCATAACTAACGTCTAGAGTTAGTCTTGCACCCTTGTTAAATTCATCAGATGTTTTTGCACTTTGGGTTGCATAAGTTTCCATATCTTCTATGGTAACTTCTTGATATTTACCCTTGGTATCTACATCTGCTTTTGAACTTAGTTGGTCTCCACCACAAGCAACAAGTGTAAAAGCTAGTGGAATAACAGCAACTGCAACTAGTAATGATTTTAAAAATCTTTTCATAAATATATCTCCTTTTTATTTTTACTATATGATAGCAAAATTAAAAATGTTTGTCAAACTACATTTAATATTTTAAACTAAAATTTTTGTTGCTCTAAAGCCATTATTATGTTAAACTTTCTCTTGAATAATTTATAAGGATGAATAATATGAAAACAATCGTTTTTGCGACTTCAAACGCAAATAAATTGAAAGAAATGAAACAAATTTTGAAAGATGTTAAATTGTTAAGTTTAAAAGATATAGGTTTTAGTGATGAAATAAATGAAACGGGAACTACATTTTTAGCAAACGCACTAATAAAAGCACAAACAATTTATAGTTACCTTGAAAAAAATGGAAACCCAATGCCTGTACTTGCCGAAGATAGCGGACTAGAAGTAGACGCACTAGAAGGTGCACCTGGAATATTTTCTGCAAGATACTCAGCAACCGACACCGAACCTGCAACGTCAGAAAATAACCGCAAAAAGTTACTTGACGAGATGGAAGGCATAGTAAACCGCAAAGCAAACTTTACTGCAACCGAGGTACTTTATTCTTCCCCAGATGACATAAAATTTGCCGTTGGTAAAACTTTTGGTGAAATATCGTACGCTGAAAGTGGAGATTTGTCCTTTGGCTATGACCCAATATTTTATTCTTACGACTTAGAAGATAAGTTTAGTGAAGTTAGTTTAGAAGAAAAAGATTCCGTTTCGCATAGAAATCGTGCAATTATTAGTTTATTAAATAACCCAACAAACATCTATATGATGAAGTTAAACCCAGAATATTATAATTTAGTAGCAAACGGCGAAAAAACTATAGAAGTTAGACTACTTGATGAAAAACGCCAAAAACTAAGAGAAGGTGACTACCTTGCATTTACAAATACATCAAACGGAGATATTACTGTAACTCAAATAGTTAGCCTTGCTAAATTTAAAGATTTTAATTCTTGCATAACTAACACTGGAACCAAAAAGGTTGGCTTTAACGGAAGTTCTATAGAAGATACCGTAAAAGTATATAACTCTATTTACTCAAAAGTCGATGAAGAAAAATACGGCGTTCTAGCAATTGGCTTAACTCTATTAAAATAAAGAAGTATTTTTGGGTAAATGCTATAAACATATTAATAATTCAATTATACTTTTAGTTTCTAACAAAAAAATTAGGACACATTTAACTAATAGTTAGATGTGTCCTTTTTATTGACTTTACTATACTTTGTACTTTACTACTGCCCCACACGAACATTGCATCCATGTCGCTTTACCTTTTAGTGGTAATTTATTGAAATATGCGTTAAATGCATATAGGTTAGCAGAGTGGCAAACTATAACAATTGTTGGTTCAAAATCTTTGGTCTCTTTTAGTTTATTTTCCTTTATTACAAGGTCTAGCCCAGCAAAATTTTGCTTTGTGAACATTGTAAGCGTTTCAAACTTACCATTTGTATAATCGTAATTCATATAATTATTTAGCCATTCTTGTTCTTCTGGTGTACTTGGAATTGTCCCCTTTCTTTCGGTAAATTGTTTCATGGTAACATAGTCTAAGTTAAAATGTTTAGCGATAATTTTTGCAGTATCTACCGCTCTTTCTAGTGGTGAAGAATATACCGCTACAACATTTTCATTTTCTAGATAATTTGCTACATTTTTAGCAGTACGCTTACCCTTTGCTGAAATATGCACAGAATCTGGAATCAGTGCTGTTATATATCTTTTAATTTCTGCGTGACGAACAAAACAAATTCTCATAAAATTTCTCCTAACATAATTGCTTAAAACTTTTTTAATATCAACAAAAAAATTATACCAAAGTTTTGTTTACATTGTAAACTTAATTGATATAATTTTTGTGAATTATAGTATATTATTTTAATTAAAACGTAAAATTTCGCTTATACATATTTTGCTTTGCCAATTTGAATATTTTGGAAGTAGAAATTTAAAATATCTTCAAAACTTTTGCCATTGCCAGCAAGAATTTTTGCACCCCACTGACTCATTCCAACACCGTGACCATACCCAACACCTTCTATATAAACCGACTTAGAACTAACTACAATATTTGTAATTTTAGTGGACTTTAATTTTGTAGAACCAATTTTTATACGGAAGGTGTTTGCGTCTATGGTAGCACCACCAATTTTGAAGTTCTTTACCCTACCACTTTCATCTACATCCCCTATTGTAAATGAGTTTATAGAACTTACGCTTGCACCCATTTCTCTAATAGCATTTAACATTTCGGACTTTGTAAAAGTTGCCGACCAATTAAAGTTTTGGCTATTTTCGGCGGTTTCGACACTCTTTTGAACCTTTGTATAATTTTCGTCATCTAAATAGTTAAGACCGTTTTTTGCTGTAGTTGTCACGCCACCACTATTGCTATGGAACCATGGTTCTATAAGTTTATTATCTACCGATAAAATTATTCCACGAGTTTCTTCGACGGCACGCTTAATGTTATCGTTTATTCTTGATTCGTCATACGCTTGTGCTTCGGTTACGTCATTAGAAATATCTGCTCCCGAATATTTACTTTTGTAATTTTGCAAAAAGTAAAGTGTATATGTTCGGGCTACTACCGCTTGCGCTTTTAACGCTTCCAATTCCCACGTATTGTACATTTCACCTGCCACTACGCCCAAAAGATATTTTTCTAGTGACATTTGTTTGATTGACTTAGTTGCGGTGTCGTACACCTTTAACGATGGTTCATCTACACTTTCTTCTATTGTAATTTTTTCGGGCAATTCAACTTCTATATTAGAATTTTTGCCACAACCTGTGCCACAAAACACAAAAGCCAGAGCAATTACTGGTAAAACTATGGATAATACTATTCTTTTAAACATAAAAATAACCCCACTTTGTATAGGGTTATTTTTTGCTAAAATATAAAAAATATACAAATAATTTATCCATGAACTTTGTATGTGTAAAAACTATAGTTCAACATTATTTTCGAGTATTAATCGTTTTAGCGAAGTTAGACGTTTTACCGAATAGTTATTTTTTATCATTGCGTAAATGTAGTTTGTGGGACCCACTAGTACAACCATCTTTTTGGCACGAGTAACTGCAGTATAAAGTAAATTTCGTGTCATCATTTGAGGGCTTCCCGCAACCACTGGAATGATTACAACATCAAACTCACTACCTTGGCTTTTATGTATAGTTATAGCGTATGAAAGCATTAATTCATCTAACTCACTAGAAAGATACATACTACGTCTACCATCTTCAAAAACAATCGTAGTTTCGTGATTTTTGGGGTCTATTCGCTCAATTACTCCAATATCTCCATTAAATACACCTGCACCCTTGCAACCGAACTTTTCCCATTCATGTTCATAGTTATTTACCGTTTGCATAACTCGGTCGCCTTCACGGAACAATTTTTCGCCCATAGTTATTTCGTTTTTGGTTTCAGTTAGCGGGTTTAACCTTTCTTGTAATTTTTTATTTATATTCTCTACACCCAATACTCCCGCTTTCATTGGAGCAATTACTTGAACTGCCGAACTTTCGACATTTAGGTATTTTGGCATTCGGTCGGACACTAAATCTAGCACAAGGTTTAAATTTTCTTCGGGAGAAGTTTTATTCATTACAAAGAAATCTCCCGACTTATTATCAAATGTAATCATTTCGCCCGAATTGATTTTGTGTGCATTTACAACAATCTTGCTTTCGGTTGCTTGACGGAATATTTGGGTTAAACTAACAACTGGAATTTTACCAACGGTGATTAAATCGTCTAAAATGTTACCCGCTCCAACACTTGGCAACTGATCTTTATCCCCGACCATTATTAATCGCTTTCCTATTCCTAGCGCGTTTACCAAATTGTACATAACATATGTATCTACCATACTGCACTCATCTACTATAACGCAATCTTCTTCTAAACTAGATAAAGTGTTAAACGCTCCGGCAAATTCCTTGCCCTTAAAATTGATATCTAATGCTCTATGTATGGTTTTTGCTTCTTGACCGGTGGCGTCGGACAATCTTTTGCTTGCTCTACCCGTTGGAGCCAAAAGTAACGATTTTAATCCCAAACCCTTTAACACATAATTTACCGCTTTTACTATGGTAGTTTTACCAGTACCAGGACCACCTGTAATAATTACTACGCCATTACTAACTGCCGTTGTTACGGCTTCACGCTGGGTTTGGTGCAATTTTATGTTATTTATTCTTTCGTATTCATCTAACTCTTTGCTTATATCAAGTTTTGCATAGTTCCAGTTATCCATTAAAATACAAAGTTTTGTCGCTATTGCTTTTTCCATTTTATAGAACTTAACCAAACTTAAATAAACTTCATTGTCATCTACAATTTCTTTTAGGTATCCGTCTATTATTAAGTTTGCCACAACTTGCTCAAAACTAGTATCCCTATCATTTTCGCCAAAGCCCAATAAGTTCATAACCAATTTTTTTAGTTCGTCGAAACTCGCAAGCGTACTACCCGTTTTATCAGCAATTTCATTTAGTTCGTAAATAACTCCAGCACGCATTCTAAAATCACTATCTCGATCGATTCCCAGTTTCATTGCTATTTTATCTGCCGACTTAAAACCAATACCGTCTATATCTTCAACCAATTTGTATGGGTTTTTACGAATAACTTGTTCGGTTTTATTTTTGTATTTATCATAAATTTTTACCGCCATATTTACGGTTACATCATACTCTTGTAAAAATATTACTGCATCTTGTAGTTTTCGAATGTCGTTATACCTTAGAGCAATATTCATTGCCTTTTCAGCACTAATACCCTTTACCTTTGCAAGTTCTATTGGGTTTTCTTCTATAATCTCAAGCGTTCGTTCTTTAAACATATCTACAATATTTTTTGCCGTAACTGGCCCTATGCCACTAATTAAACCGCTTGCTAGATACTTTTTAATTTGCTCGGTGGTTGTTGGTTTTTGAAGCGTAATTTTGGTAACTTTAAACTGCTCGCCATATTTTGGGTGCATAACCATTTCACCCTCCATACTAACCAGTTCGCCTTCGCCAAGAGCCGGAAACTTACCCGACGCGGTTATTTCTTTTTTGCCATTTTCGACACGAACTATTCCAAAACCCGTTTCTAAATTTTGATATATTATACTTGTAATCATTCCATCTAATTTCATAAATTATATTATATGGGTTTTAATAATTGTTGTCAATTAAATCATTGTTCGATTTGGTTTATGTTACAAAATTAACTCCATATATTATTATGTTTTTATAATAAAACTTGTAGAAATTACGCATATTTTGTCGAAAAATGTAAGTTGCTTTGGGATCAATTTAATCAAATTTCGCACATGAAAATTTTGTCAAGCGAATTTAAAAAATAGTTAAATTTTTTAAGTTTTCAACATAGTTTTCAACACACAGTTTTGAAAAATTCAAAACGCTACAAACCTTTAAAATAAAGACCTATAGCGTATTTTATCAAATGTATGTTCTAAGTTTTCAACATAGTTTTCAACACTTTTTAATTTTTCCGTGAAACATTAATGTTTCACACGATTTACACATCTAAAAAAATTATTTTTTTTAACTATACTTTAATAAACATATGGCATCTCACTCATTACATTTTTACACAAACTAAGTAGGTATAAATAATGTAAATTAATATAAGTGCAAGCCCTTGCAGTCTAAACGTCTTGTTTTTCTTCAATATAGGTAGTGTTATTACTGCCGTAATTAATAATAAAGTTGGAACGGTTATAATTAGCAACAATTTTGAAACCGTAATAAAGTTAGCCCTAGACGCAAATACCGACCCCGCAATAAGTAAGGTACAATCTATTATGCTCGCCCCAAAAATGTTACCAATGCCAATTTCAGGGTTTTTGAGTTTTACAGAAGTAATTGTTGTAACAAGTTCTGGAATGTTGGTTCCAACTGCAATAATTACAAAACTTACAATACCGCTTTTTACACCAAGCATTTCACTAATTGTATCTACATTATTTACTAGCACAATTGCACCAAGCCCAATAGCAAATGCAGAAACTAAAAACTCTATAATAATTTGATGCCACGGCGTTGTAACGACATCAAACTGAGAAGGGTCGGTTTTGTCATTTTTTGCTTCCTTTATATTTAAGAATATAAAGCCTAATAGCGTCACCAATAATAATATGCCTTCTAGCCACGTAAGTTTGCCATCTAATCCCAAAACAAGTAGCACTATTACGCAGACGCAGAAATACAAAATTTTTGGTAAAAAATCGGTCGAATTAATTTTGGTTGGCATAAGAAGAAAGGACGCACCCAAAACTATTGTAAAATTGCATACTATTGAACCAATAGCAGTATTAATGCCTACTTCTTCTACACCCCTGAAACTTGAAACCAACGAAACGGTGGTTTCGGGGAATGTTGTTGCAATACTAACTATTGTAGCACCTACTATCATTGGTGGAATCTTTGCTTTTCCTGCAAGTTTTACTGATGAGCCAACAAGCATATCTCCACCCTTTAATATAAGTACAAAACCTAATACAAAAACTAATACGCAAATAAAATTTGTCATAATAAAAGATATGAATTATTAAATTAAAAAATACATTTTTTAGCACACTATAAGTTAAATATTGAATAGTATGTAATAGGTTAGAAATATTAATTTTTCAATCGCAAAACTTCTCATTCGGGCCTAGGCTTTAAATATAGTCGGACACTAACTTTACCGACAACACAGCTAAAAACTACTCACCTTTAATTTGCTACAGGGTAACCCATATTACTATGCTTAATATACCCCAAATGCTTTCCTAAAAGATTAATATTCTAACCTACAAAACCCAAACCGCAAAGTAACATAAAAAGGAGTACTACGCAGTTTGGGACTTTTTTTGTCGAAAACACCACCAAAAGCACTACGCATTAATTTAATAGGAAACTAAATTAGCAGATAATTTTCTGTTTATACCTATATTTGCCGAGATATGGTACTACATTAACCTAAAATAATCAAAACCATTTTACTTAATTTTCTACTATTATAAATAATTATCAAAACAAAAATACTATGTGGTTATCCATAGTATTTTGTGGGTTTGTTGTTAAAAAATATATTAATAGTTTTCGTTTCTTACTTCGAAGTAACTTTGTGGGTGGCTGCAAACTGGGCAAACGGCCGGTGCTACTTTTCCAATTACTAGGTGTCCGCAATTTCTGCACTCCCACATTGTTTGTTCAGATTTTTTAAATACTTCTTGCATTTCTACATTGTTTAGTAATTTTAAATATCTTTCTTCGTGTGCTTTTTCAATAGCGCCTACTGCACGGAACTTAAATGCAAGCTCTGAGAAACCTTCTTCTTCGGCTTCTTTTGCAAAACGGTCATACATATCTGTCCACTCGTAATTTTCGCCTTCTGCTGCTGTTTTTAAATTGCTCTTTGTATCGCCTAATTCTTCTAGTTCTTTAAACCACATTTTAGCATGTTCTTTTTCATTTTCGGCGGTTTTTGAAAACATCTCAGCAATTTGTTCGTAACCTTCCTTTTTAGCAACGCTTGCAAAATATGTATATTTATTTCGTGCTTGACTTTCTCCTGCAAAAGCAGTTCTTAAATTTTGTTCGGTTTTTGTTCCTGTATATTTCATAATCTATCTCCTATAATTCTTAATTTTGCACGCTCTATGGTTCTTCTAGAACTTTCAAGCGGTCTATTTTTTAGTAAAACTTTGTTTAGCCTTGGATATCCCGCATTTATTCTCCCTTCCATTTTGGCTACAAGATCATCGGTATATTCTTTGGCAATAAGGGTTAGTTTGTATGCAAATGTATGATACTTTGAGTCTTCTTCGGTTAGTTCGACCGTTTTTTCAACCGAATCAATGATTGCCGAATAGATGAATGTACCATATTTTTGTAAAAATGAATCACTCGCACAATCTAGCATATCTTTAAACTTTGCTTTTTTGTACCTTAAATCTTTTTCGGTTAAATTGATATTATTTTCAATAGTTCCCGAAAAACGTTTTATGCACATACATTTAGAAATTAGGTACACAAACATCTTTTTGTCATCTTCAGACTCAATCCGATCCAACGCTTCGGCTAAAGTGAATGTAACCATATTTGTTGTGGAAAACTCTTTGAAGTTGAACATAGCAACTATTTGCTGAGCAAGTTCGGTTTGGTATTGCTCGCTAAAATTTGCACTGGCTCTTATGCCGAATGTTACAAACTCGTGCCCGTCTTTTGCATAAAACTTGGAGTTTTCGTTGAATGGCATTTCTACCATTTTGTACAATTCGTTGTACAGATTCATAAGTTGTCCCCTTAAAACAAATTATTACATTTTTATTATATTAAATATCTTGAAAAAAGTCAAACTATTTTTACACTCTTAACTGACGCCACTAGTGCTGGGGTTCTGGATATAAATTTTACCTTTACAACCAGAGATTATTATGGTAAGTAAATAAAATACGGCTTAGGGTAAATACAATTTTCAACTGTTATATCAGTTAAAATTTTGATGCGAAAACAAAAACTCCTAAAACGCACTTGCATTTTTTTGATAAACTTTTAAACTAAAAATAACCGCCCACAAAATGTGGACGGCTTTGTATTAAACCAAATTATCTATTATTAATAGCGTCTATTGGTTGCTTTTTAGCAATTTTACTTACTGGGATTAAACTTGAAATAAATGCTACTGCAACACTAATTACAAGTATTAATGCAAGTTGACGAATTCCAAAGTTAAATATTGTAATCTTTAATTCATATTCCTTTCTAAGCATTGCATTAAGAAGCCCTGTTGTAACCATACAGCCAATACTTGCAAGCACAAAGTTTATAAATGCAATTATTAAACTTTCGTTAAAGAATATTCCAAATACATCGCTCTTTTTAGAACCCAACGCTCTTAAAATACCAATTTCACGCTTTTTGTATGAAATAGATGTAGCGATAAAGTTCATAAGCATTAGTGATGCAAACAAGCAGAAGCCTAATGCAACATACATTAAATATTTAGTTATGCTATCTGCCATACCCTTAACTTCGTTCATTGTACCAACAACTTCGTTAGACATTAGATATATTGGAGTTTTAATTTCCTTATTATATGAAGCATCATCATTTACTATTTGCAAATAATTAAAGTGCTTTTTTGCAATTTGTTTAATGTCGTTACTATCTGTTGGCATAACGCCAATTGCAAAACCATATACACCTTGGTCGGCTTCCATCTTTTGTGTTGCTATATAAAGGTCGGCACCAACTATCATATAATCTTCAAATTTGTTGTCACCAGTATTGCTATAATACATAAAGAAACCAACAATAGTAGAATCTAAAACATTACCTGCATCATATTGATTTTTTTGGTTATATTTTAGTTTTGCCTTTTCTTGTGTTTTTTCAATTAAAGTATTTATGTCTCGTTGTAATTCAGGTACAAGTGTGTAATTTATTCCAAGTTCTGTTGTTGTGCTATTTAAAATTAATTCTCCGTTACCACGGCTTAATGTAGAAATAATAACGCTTAGCCTAATATTTTCAGGACTCGAAACATCTTCACTAGTTACAGCACATGGAGTATAGTTGTATTCACCACCATATAAATCTGCTATTTTGGTTGCAACATTTGTACTAAACCCACACCTTAACAATTCTTCTTTTGTAATAGTTTCTTGACTATTATAATTTGGATTAAAGATTTGTTCTGCCATATTACCAAACCTATAAGCAGACATAACTACGGTGTTACCTGCAAGTTCGGTATTACCATTTGTAATAAAACTAAAGTTGTTTAGATACGTACCTAAGTTTTCTTTCTTTACAAGTTTACTGTAACTTTGTCCTTTTGATTCGGAACTAGTATAACCATTTCTATTAACATCTACATAATACATCAAACTACCATTTAATTTTAATGCACCTGAAACTTCTACAGTTTCAGAACCAGACGATCTAATAGACTCAATAGTTCCAGCACCTACAACACCAATATTATGAATACTTGTTTGTTGAATAGGTTCAAGTTCTAATGAACCCAACATTGAATATACAAAGTTTGCATCTTCTTTCATTGCTTCTTTGTATTTTTCACCATCAAACTTAGTATCTATAATACCGCAAATTGTAAAAGTTGTTTTGCCCCCGTTGATAGATAATTTCTTACCAATTAAAACGGATGGATTTGCCTGAATGTCTTCTGGTTGAATGTATTTTTCGTCGGCTACTGTTATAGTGTCATCTTTGTAACCTCGTTGCATAAATGATTCTACTTGATATTTAGTTAATAGAATTTCGTATGCACTAGTCGGATACCTACTACCAATACCGACTAATGTACAACCCATTGCTTCTAGGTCGGTCTTTGAAAGTTCTGCAAGACCTGCAAAACTATCTATATAATAGCCATTTCGAGTAGATTGCTTGAAGTTTTCTATACTTAAACTATTTCCACCCCTACCAACAGCATCGCCCATTGTATAAACAGGTTTTAAAGCAACACCCGTGCTTTCGCTCATATCGGCAATATCGGCATCTCCCAATAAACTATTGTTAAAATAGTAATAGTTGTTAGATGAGTTAACTTGACTCTTTTTGTACATAGATAGGTATTTTACATTACTATCTTGAATACTTTTTGCAGTATTGTCTACTGCGTTAAATGCACTGGCAGTATCTATAATACCAAACATTGCAAATGCAATAAATGAAAGGAAAATAGTAAATATTAACCTTACTGGCTTTGCCTTTAGGCCACTTGCACCCATTTTGAAACTATCTTTAAACTTTAACCTAGACTTAATTAGTTTTAAGTCTTTTCGGTCATATGTTTTGGTAGTTAAATCTTCGGAAGTGGTTTTATCAAACTTTTCGGCGGCGTTATTATCATCTATCTTTGCAATTTCTCTAAACTTTTTATTGGTATTTGGGTTTAGCGAAATAAATGCTTCAGAGTCATCTCTCTTTTGAATATACTTTGTAATAAATTCAACTTCTTTTTGAGTGACTGTGTGACCAGCTTTGATATGAATAACATCATCACCAATTACCGAAACGCCATCGTTTAGTTTTTGACCATCTATATGACGCTTGGTTTCATCACTAATAATTACACCATCCTTCATTTCTATAATACGATCAGCATAATTTTCGGCAAATTCACGGTCGTGAGATACTATTATTACTAGTTTATCTTGAGAAAGTCTCTTTAAGGTATCAAAAACTTGCTTACCAGTTGCACTATCTAGTGCTCCAGTTGGTTCATCGGCTATGATTATCTCTGGGTCTTTAATTAAAGCACGTGCTATTGCAATTCTTTGCTTTTGACCACCCGAAAGTTCGTTGGTTTTACGCTTGCCTTGGTCAGCTAAATCAACTTGCTCTAATAACTCTTGCACCTTTTCGTGGGTTGCCTTTTTGCCTTGAAGTTCTAGGGCAAGTGCAATATTTTTTTCTACATTGAACTCACTTAAAATATTATATTCTTGGAAAATAAACCCAATAAAGGTATTACGGTACGAGTCAAAGTCTGAGCCCGAAAAATCTTTACTAGACTTGCCTTTTATAATAAGTTCCCCGCTATCAAACTTGTCTAGTCCACCAATGCAATTTAGCAAGGTAGATTTACCACAACCAGATTTACCCAAAATGAAAACCATTCCCTTTTCGGTAAACTTGATAGAGACATTTTTTAATGCTTGAACGGGTACACCCTTTTTAGGTCTATATGTTTTACATATATTTTTTAGTTCTAACATTTCTACTCCTAATAAAATTTAATAATTAAATTATATCTATTTGAGAATTTTGTGTCAACCAAATAAAAAGTATTTTAAGACTTTTAAGCATTTGAATTTGCTTTTGTGACTAAAAAAAATTTTTAGGGGAATAATAAAGTAAAAATCAATTTAGGAGAACGTTATGGCAAAAATAGAAGGACTAAAAAAATATGCAAATGCAATATACCAAAATGCAATGGTTGGTAAGCAAAGTTGCTCGGACATTTTACCAAAAATAGAAGACGAAGAATTGAAAAGAGAAGTTGACCGAGAGTACTACAAATTTGATGAAATTTGTGACGCTATGGAACTATTTGCAAAAAGTAAAAAGATGGAGATTGAAGACAACAATATATTCGAGAAATCTAGACTTTGGATGAGTATAAATATGGGAACAATGTTTGACAACTCCACCCGCCACATTACCCAACTTTTACTAATTGGCACGGTGATGGGACTGACCACTGCGTATAAAGACCGCTACGACCACAAGGGAGTTAGCACCGAATTGGATAAAATATTAAGCGACTTAGAAACCATTTTAGATAACAACTATAACACCCTTAAGCAATACCTAAAAGAATATAACGGCGAGTAATTCTGGAGTTTAGTGTAATTTACACTTGAAAAAACTTAATTTTTTCATTAAAAAAAGCCTATAATTTAAAACACATTAAATATTGTTTTAAATATAGGTTTTTTCGTTTTAAACATTTAAAAGTCTATCAACGATTTTTACTCAACACCATGAATAAATTTGAAGATTTTTCAAAAACTAAGATTATGAAAAGAGATAGATATATTTTAGAAAAATCAAAAATAATAATGGGACAACTTAACGCCAATATGTTTGACCCCTTAGGCTCGTACACCGGCGCAAGTATAATAGACTACTGCCCAACCCAAGACGCTGACGACTTATAAACTAATCTTCGTCCGAAAATCTATCCATAAATGAGAATTTCTGGTCTTTTATTTTCCAACCACGGCAAGTATCTAGTTGAACATTATTCATACTCATAAAAATATTGTCTTCAACAAACTCGTTGGTCTTTTTTAATTCCTTAATTAGATACTTTATTTGTTGGCGAGTTGAAGTTGTTGCACGCCCTAGTTCTTCATTTTTTTCGGTCATTCTACATGCACATGCTATAAACTCTAATTTGTTTCTAATTCTCCAATTTATTATTGCTTCTTCATGGATGTAATATAATGGGCGAATTAATTCCATACCTTCAAAGTTGGCACTTTTTATGCGTGGAAGCATCCCTTGAATTTGCCCGCCATGCAACATACTCATTAAAGTAGTTTCTATAACATCGGTGTAGTGGTGTCCCAGAGCAATTTTGTTGCAACCAAGTTCTTTGGCCTTAGAATATAAGTGTCCCCTACGCATTCTGGCACACATGTAACATGGGTTTTTCTCCATTTTTTGAGTAGCATCAAAAATTTTGGTATCAAAAATAGTGATAGGAATTTCCAACGTTTTTGCATTTTCTACAATTCTTTTTAGATTTACATCATTGTATCCCGGGTTCATAACAAGATAAACAATTTCAAATGGAACATTCGATATTTTTTGAAACATTTGGAATAGTTTTGCCATTAGCATACTATCCTTTCCACCCGAAATACAGACGGCAATTTTGTCGTCTTTTTTTATTAAATTAAAATCTTTGATTGCCTTTACAAAAGGTGTCCAAATTTTTCTTCTGTAAGTTGTTTGAATGGTGTGTTCTATCTCTCCACACCTTGATAATTCTTTTGCCATATTTTCCTTTGTGTTTTAACAATCTTTAAGTGATTGTTAAAAACGAGTTTTCTTAAATTTTAAAATTTACTGAAAATTTGTTAAAAACTTAGTCTTCGCTATCCGTAGTTTCAGAAGTTAATTCAAACCACTCTTCGGTAAGTTTTTCTATTTTTGTTTGGCGAGAAACTATTGCTGTTTCTATTTCCATTAATTTTACAAAATCACTGCAAATATCGGGATTTTTGTACTCGTCACTTAGTACCAAAATTTCAGTTTCTAGTGCCGAAATTTCCTTTTCTACCTTTTTTGCACGTGCTTCTTTTTTTGCTCGCTCTTTATTTAGAAGATACTCATTAACTTTTGGTTTTTCTTCTTCAACTTCTTTATTTATATTTTTGATTTCTTCAATGGTTTCTTCTTTTAAAGTTTTTGGTTCTACCGCACTTCGTTCTTCTTTTGCTTTCATCTCTTCATAATTAGATTTTATAAATTCTGCCTTGCCGTTTTCAAATTTAATTAAACTAGTTGCAAGTTTTTTTACAAAATATCTATCGTGAGATACAAAAAGAATTGTCCCTTTATATTTTAAAAGCATATTTTCAAGGGCTTCTTTACCAACAATATCTAAGTGGTTTGTTGGTTCATCTAGTATTAGTAAATTAGGGCGTCTTTTAAATATTTTACAAAGTGCAAGTCTTACAAGTTCGCCTCCAGATAATTCTTGCAAATTTTTAAAAACATCATCTTGCGTAAACATAAACGACCCTAAGTCGGTACGGGCTTCGGTTAATGTTAAATCGGGAAACTCATGTGTGTAGTTATCTAAAACCGTTTGGTCGCACACATTTGCCGTTACTGTTTGCTGGTCAAAGTATCCTATATCCAAACTTGTACCAAATACGACCTTGCCACCAAGTGGCGGAACCTTACCCATAATAGTTTTGAGTAGAGTACTTTTTCCGCAACCATTACCACCAATTATGCCAAGGCGTTCCCCCTTATTTAGTCTAAAACTAATAGTTGCAAGCGGTTTATCATATCCCAAAACCAACTCTTCGGCTCTTAGCACCATTGTAGAACTTTCTCGCATTGGGTCGGTGTTTGCATGAAAGGCTCGCATATCTGCACTTTCGGGTTTTTCTACCACTTCCATTCGGTCGATTTGCTTTAACTTACTTTGTGCCATTGTGGCTTTTGTTGCTTTGTATCTAAATCTATCCGCTAGGGTTTGAAGTCTATTTACTTCAGCAGTATATGCGTTATAATCTTTTAATTGTTTTTGATACTCGGCTTCTTTAATTTCTACAAATTTTGAATAGTTACCAGCGTACCTTTTAATTTTTCCACGCTCAATTTCATAGACTACATTTACAAATTTATCCAAAAATGCTCTATCGTGCGAAACAACTATAACCGCCTTTTTATAGTCTGCAAGGTAACTTTCTAGCCACTCTATTGCCAAAATATCTAAGTGGTTTGTTGGTTCGTCTAGTATTAAAATATCAGGTTTTGAAAGCAATAATTTTATAAGTGCAATTTTGGTTCGCTGACCGCCAGAAAATTCGCCAATCTTTTTTTGCTTATCTTCTTCGCTAAAGCCAAAATTTTTGAGTGCTTTATTGTATTCTTTTTTGTATGTAAACCCGCCAAGTCGGTCAAAATCTTCACATAGTCTTGTATACTTTTCAATAAGTTTTGCATTAGAGTTATGTTCAAGTTCCTTTTCAAGTTCGGTCATTTTATTTTTTGTATCCAAAATGTTAGAGTATGCTTTTAGCACCTCACTTTCAAGCGTTGCGTTATCGTCATCAAAGGTTATTTGCTTAATTTGACCAACCTTAAACGACCCCGTCTTTTCTATTCGGTTAATTTTAGTGCTTTCGTCTACCTTATCTATTTCTTGTTCACCGGTAATTACCCTAATTAATGTAGATTTACCGCAACCATTTCGCCCAATTAGGGCAACCTTATCGGTATCATTTACTTCAAAATTAATATGAGATAAAACGGTTTTTTCGCCAAACGAAACACTAACGTCATTAAGTCTTATTTTCATAACGTTAGTATTATATCAAACGGAAATTAATTTAGCAAGTGCTAAATGAATTGCTTTATTTAAATTTGCCCTTTTTGATGTATTTTATTTAATTCTAGAATTACTTTTGCTATAGTTTCAGCATACAGAGTGCTAAGCGACAAACTTTCGGACTCTACCATAACCCGAATAACCTTTTCGGTTCCGCTTTTTCGAACTACCACACGCCCGAAATCACCAAGGCTTGCAGAAACCGAATTTATTACAGCCTTTAATTCATACGACTCTATAATTTCATCGCCAAAATTTGTAGCACAATTAATCGTTTTTTGTGGAAGTGTTTCGGCATCCATTAAAATATCTAACTTCTCGCCAGTAATCTTTAATACTTCAGCCAAAATTAAAGACGCAAGTATTCCGTCCGACACCGACTGATAATCGGATAAAATAATATGACCCGATACTTCGCCCCCAAGATTTGCTCCAATTTCTGCCATTTTTTCTGACACATTACGGTCTCCCACGCTTGAGATAATAGCACCCACGCCACGTATTTTTAATTGACTTAAAATTCCGCCATTTGAAAGAGTTGTACAAACAATTAAATTTTGCTTTAATTTGCCAAGGGAATGTAAATAATTTGCTAAAACATACATTATGGTATCGCCGTCATAAACTTTACCACTCATTGACACTACAATTACTCTATCCGCATCGCCGTCGTACGCAAAACCGCAATCGGCATTTTCTTCTAGTACCCGCTGAACTAACAGTTCGGGATGCAATGCTCCAACACCTTCATTTATAAATACTCCACTTGGATTGTTAGATATTGACACAACTTCGGCACCTAAGTTTTTGAAAACTCTTTCGGTAACTACTGAACCCGCCCCGTTGGCGTTATCTAGCACAATTTTTAAGCCGTCAAGCGTTACGCTCGTTACATTTTCTAAAAACTCGGCGTAAATTTCCACATTTTCAGGACAAGTGTAATATTCTCCCGCTTTTGAATAATCTAGAGTGATGGGTTCTAACATAAATCGCTCTAACTCTTCTTCTTCGGAAATACAAAGTTCTTCGCCTGCTTTATTAAAAATCTTAAACCCATTAAAAATATTTATGTTATGCGACGCCGTAACAACTACACCAAAGTCCGCATTAAGCACTTTGGTTAAAAATGATACACCCGCCGTAGGACAAACCCCAATATCTAAAATTGTTCCGCCCATACTTAAAATGCCTAAAGCCACCGAATGCGAAAGGATACCCCCGCTAGGTCTGGTATCACGCGCTATAACTACACGTGGATTAGCACGATATTTAGATAGCGCCACCCCAAGTTTAAACGCTAATTCACAATTTATATCCTTTCCCACTTCCCCACGTATTCCGCTTGTTCCAAAATATTTCGTCATCTTTAACTCCTTTTATTTACTATATGCCGTTACTTGTATTTTGGTTTATATAAAACTTAATTAACGTAAAACACTAGTAAATAGTTTAAGTTTGTGGTATAATTTAAAAAATTGAAAATTAAAAGGTATATTTATGGAAGAAACCCCATTTATGCATTTATGCAATAATTTAGATAGCGCTCGCTTTGTTGGACCCGACGACTTAGTAAAAACTTTTAAAGAAACATTTAAAAAAGTTCTAAAAAGAATGGATGCATATTTTTTGGAACATGATTACTATTCTATAGTTGACTACGATGCAATAGTTGAGCAAATTTTGAATAGTGATGGATATTACCGCTTTTGTGTAGATAACACACTCAAAAAAATCACATCATTAGGAAAGTGTTATTTTCCCAGCGAAAATGGTTCTTATATTTTATTGTACGAATATACACTAAATAACCCAACTTACAGAGAAACTGTTTTGTGCCACGAATTTATCCATATGCTTTCCCGCAGTTTTAAGCAAAAACTTGTATTAAAAAAGGGCGAAAAAAAGATAATAAATACAAAATTTTTATTAAAAGAAAATTATGGTTCTGTTGAGATAAATAACCTAACTAAACACACATTCAAAAGAGATAATTCAGAAAATCCATTTTTTTTTAAACTAATTTCTGAAGGCTTTACCGAACTACTATGTAATAAAATTTACCCTGACACTCCTTATACTTATTTTGGCTACCGAAAGCTTGTGCATCTATTAAACTCATTAACCGGAGAAGAAAATAATATACAAGATTTTTTGCGTGGCGAATTTGGCGATTTAATATCTATCATAGGAAAGCCCGAATTTTTGCGAATTTTACAAAAGTCTGTTCCCTTAAACGACGCTATGCAAGAACACTTTGACCGAATAACCGAACACAAAGAATTTTCCGATATGCAACTGGCTATTGTAATACCGGCACTTAAGGGCATTCAAGAAAACCCACACAACTTCAATGCAAAAAATATTATAAATTTTTGCGGTTCGCTTGGAGTAAATGCAAGCGAAATGTTAAATGGGTTTGCTCCACGCATCTTTACAATAAATTCGCTTAAAGAAATGCTAAATGATCTAATAGAACAAAAAACTAAACACAATGAAGATTCCCCATCAAAGTTTAAAGAACTTTTGATATATTCACTTTTTTATGCGGACAAACTTTCAAAATGCAAATATTTATCACTTCTAAATGCAGATATTCTGAATTACGAGAAAAACATTTTGTTGGAAGAATTAGGCTTACCAAACACAACGGACGGCAAAACATATAGAACAAACGTTAAAAAAGCCGAGCAACGTCGCCAAGAGCTATTGGATGAATGTACCAACTTGCTAGATAATTTTGATTGTTTACCATACTTAAAAATTGTCGCTAAACATTGCGGGTTAGAAAACGTTAGAAGTATAAAATTATTGAAATTTGAAAAAGATAAAAAATTTTTACTATTAGACGTCGACAGGTATGAACCTATATATTTGCCAATTAGTAAAGATGAATTGCTTGTTCATACAAAGTCAACTACCAAAATAGGAAAAGCGGTACCACTATATAGCACCAAATTGGACGAAGATGACTTAAGCGAAGTTATGTATAATACGGGCGAAAAAGTAAATAAGGACTCTACACTAATCACATTTATGGACAATACAAAACTTGTAGAGTTTACAGATAAAAATAATAAGGCCCGTTTTGGAATTCCCGTTTTACCGACATCCGCTAACGATAGTTCTAAAATTTTAGAGATTGAATCAGCTACTTTATATTCCGCTGAAAATAACGAAATAAAATGCTTAATTGGAACAGAGCCCCGTGAAAATATAGATAATATTTTAGACACATACATAAATAGGTTATTTACCCCAACCGAAACCCCAACCGAAATTTTGGATGCAACGGATGATCTTTTCGAAAAACAACAAAAGAAAAATGTACAAGAAATCGCAAAGAAAGTAGCAATAAAAACCACCGCTACCCGCTTCGACGACCCAAACAATGCAAGCAAGTAATTAGAAAGAGAAAAGAAAGAGTAAAATAACTAAAATTGAAACTCGGCAGGAAGCATATGGAGTTTATTATAAGGAAAGTACGGAAACTCTAGTATGGTTGCCACCGCTAACTAGTAAAAAACTAATATGGTAAACTAATAAAACGGAAATAAAAAACTTAAAAAACATTAAAGAATATAAAAACACAAAAGAACTATTGAAAATTTAGAAAAATCTAAACTTAAAATAGTTCTTTTTGCTATAAATTAATTTTTGTAAGTAATTTGTTGTGCCAAAAGGTCACGAATTTGAGATAGTAACTCTTCTTCTTTGTTCTTTTCAGCATTCTTGGTTGCTTCTTCTTCAGCCTTTTTCTTGGCTTCTTCTTCAGCTTTAGCCTTTTCATTTTCTTCAGCCTTAGCCTTCTTTTCTGCTTGGTATTCTGCCCAAACTTCCTTGAATGCACGGTTTTCCGCCTTAGCTTTTGCACGGCATTCTCTCTTTTCTTCACGCTTAGACTTATTGTTAATTTCGTCTACGGCTTCCTTCATTAAAGAGTTTGCCTTCATGCAAGCCTTTAAAATTAAGAATAGCACTAATGCTATTAGGAAGAAGTTAATAATTGCAGTAATAAAAGCGCCCCAGTCTATGTAAATACTTTTTGCAAGGTCAAGTTCGCCGTTTGCATCATATGCTTTACGCAAGAATGTGTATGCTTTTTCTAGTCCGTTACCGCCATCTCCGCCAGCTGAAAGTATCCAGTTGATAAATGGCATAATGATTTTATTTGTAAGAGCTGTAACAATAGAACTAAATGCACCACCTATGATAACACCGACAGCCATATCTACAACATTGCCACGACTGATAAATTCTTTAAATTCTTTAAAAAACTTTTTCATATTCTCTCCTTTTCAAATTTTGTAATCGTTTGATATTTTATCACATTTTTCTCGAATATCAATAAAATTTTGACAATCTTCTCATAAAAAAATAAAAAAATAGAAAGAAATACAATAATTTAAATTAAAATTGTTCTCTTTCTATTCTATTTTGCAATTTAAATTTTAGTATTGGCAATTTAATGGAGTTCTTGGGAATGGTATGCAATCACGGATGTTATCTACGCCGGTTAGATACATAACTAGTCTTTCAAAGCCCATACCAAAGCCAGAATGGATGCATGAGCCAAACTTTCTTAAGTTTAGATACCAGTCAATAGGTTCGGTGTCTACGCCAAGTTCTTTGCAACGAGCTATAATCTTTTCGTAATTTTCTTCTCTTTGACTACCACCCATCAACTCTCCAGCACCTGGAACTTCTAGGTCTACACCAGCAACGGTTTTGCCGTCAGCATTTTGCTTCATATAGAATGACTTAATATCCTTTGGCCAGTTTTTAATAAATACAGGACCATCAAAATATTCAGTTATATATTTTTCGTGTTCTTTTGAAATATCTCCGCCTTGAACAGGTTCGAATTCCCACTTAACATCGGCTTTTTGTAAGATATCTATAACTTCAGCGTGGTCTATACGGGTAAACTTACTTGTAAGCAATTTTTCTAGTTTTGCAATTAAGCCCTTATCTACAAATTGATTTAAGAATTCCATTTCATCACGGCAAGTTGTTAGGACTTCCTTTACAACGCTCTTTAGCATTTCTTCTTCGATGTCCATAAGTTCGTCCAAGTCACAAAATGCGATTTCTGGTTCTATCATCCAAAATTCGTTTGCGTGGTATTTGGTGTTAGAATTTTCAGTTCTGAATGTTGGCCCAAAGGTATAAATTTTGTTAAATGCAAGTGCAAACGCTTCGCCATGAAGTTGACCTGAACCCGTGATGTATGCGGTTTTGCCAAATAAGTCTTGCGACATATCCGCACTGCCATCTTTATTTTTTGGAATATTGTTTAAGTCTAGTGTAGTAACCTTAAACATTTGGTCAGAGCCTTCGCAGTCAGCTGTAGTGATTAGTGGAGTGTTTACATAAACATATCCATTTTGTTGGAAGTACTTATGTATTGCCATCGCTGCCACACTTCTAATTCTAAACACGGCTTGGAAAAGGTTAGAACGTGGTCTAAGGTAAGCAATGTTTCTTAAATATTCTACCGAATGATATTTCTTCTGCAAAGGGTATTCGTTATCTGTTGCACAGAAAATTTGTACATCGGTTGCAACGATTTCGTAAGGCTGTTTGTTTTCTGGTGTGCACTTTAAAGTACCTTGAACTATTACTGTAGAACCCGCATTTAGTTTTGCAATTTCTTCGTAATTTTTTAAAGTGTTATCAAAAATTATTTGAACGGGTTTAAAGCAAGTGCCGTCGGTTAATGTGCAAAAGCCGAAATCTTTGCTATTTCTAACGCTTTTTACCCAACCAGCCACTTTCACTAAACTGCCATCTAATTCGCTATATTTTTCATTTAATATTTTTACATCTGTTCTTTTCATAATTTGCTCCAAATTAGTAAATTTTAGTTTATTTTAGCACACAATTTATAATTTCTGCAAGTGTTATTGTGTTTAATTTGCTATTAATTAATTTTTATATTCTTTTTATTTAATACAAATCTCGCCCGCTACGGCATTACTCTTTTTCATAATTTCTCCTTAAAACAAAAGTCATCATTTAGTGAACCCCAAATGATGACTTGTTATTTTTTATAGCCAAAAGGAACTCACTAACTATTTAGTAAGATTAGATTATTATTGCAATTATTTAATTCAGCAAAAAACATAACCATAGTATTTCCTTTTTATGCATTTATATTAGCACCAAAAAATTAGTTTGTCAATTATTTGGCTTAAACTAAAATAATTTTAGTGCTGGAATTTGCTTTTTATTTTACAATTATCATATTGCCCATTATTTTAAATATCTCTAATATTTATTTTACACAATTTAATTGCAAATATTGTTAAATATCAAACATTTATCTCTTAAGTTAATTATAAAGCTTTGAAATAGTTGCCGAAAATTTAGTTATTTTTTTTAAAGTTAACTCATTATTTTGATATATTTTTTAAAATGCAGTATAATTAACATTATTAGAGGTAATTATATGTATAGTTTTTTATTTAGTAAAATTAATGATGTTAGTGAGTCAAATTTGAAAATTTGTAGGCAATATATTAAAAATGATAAAATAGTTGTGTTTCCTTGGACTTTTGCAAGTGAATCAAATTTAGATGAAGTGAATATAGATTTTTTTTGTTCTGGTGGAAAGCATTATGAAAAATATGTTTCGCAGTTAAGCTTGTTAGGATTTAATAGAGAGAATATAAAAATAATTAACCCCTACTTGGTTACAAAAGATGAAATTAAAGATATTTTAGATAATAGTACTTATGCATTTATTCCTGGTGGAAATCCAGAAATGTTTATGACTTTAGCAATTAGACTTGGAGTTTTGGACTTTTTTACCAACTATAAAGGCAATATGATTGGTGAAAGCGCCGGCAGTGATTTGCAATTTGAACTATACCAAATACCAAAATTTAATAATTTTTATGACTGCTCATCTTATTATAACGGGTTTGGTTTAATAAAGGGACAATATATTGTTGATGTACACTCTCAAAAAAACAAAAATTATTTAAATGAATTAACCCGATTGGCTCGTATGAAAAACTTAAAGATTTTGACAATAGATAACAATTCTTGTGTTATTGTTGATAGACAAAATAGTGATATAATCAGAATTGGAAATGTTAGTGAAGTTGAATAGTCTTTTAATTACAATGTCATCTATATATCAATAAATTAATTGACACTCAAAAAATATACGGCAAAATAAAAAACCGCATTGGAGATAAATTCCAAGACGGTTTTTTGTTTTCTTAAACGAATTTGTTTAAATTGTTTTTTGCTTTGTTTAAACATCTTTTTGCTTGTTTAGCTGTTTTTCGTTTGTTTAAACGGCTTTCTACTTGTTTAATTTACTTTTTGCTTTGCTTAAGCAAATTTTTGCTTTACTTGTTTTCTTCAGTTTTTTCAGCGGTTTCAGATGAACCAACTTCTGCTTCTTCGTTTTCTGCTTCTTCAGCGCAATCTTCACACTCGCAATCATCATGACAACAGCAGTGGAATTCTGAATCTTTTGAGCAAAGTGCCAAAATTGCAAATACTACAAATGTAACGATTTTGCAAATTGAAATAATGCTACTAAAGATAGAATATGCTCTGAACATTTCAGAACTTGCACCAAATAATCCATTTAGTGAAGACCAAAGTGCAGTAAATGCAGATAGTGCTAAAAAGATTACTGAAACTACAAATACTTTTTTGTTTTCGGCTCTTAGTTCTTCATCTTCGCAGTTTAAAAATACAAAACCGCCTACAAGTGCGTAACAAATAGCACTAACATAGCCACTTACCCATAATAGTAATTTTGCCCAAGGCTTTTTGATATCTATCATAAAAAAATCTCCTTATTTAATTATACTACGATTTTACAAAAAAATTGATAATTTGTCAACAACCCGCTAATAAAAAAACTTCCACAATTTTGATGGAAGTTAATTTTAATTAACCATTCTTACGGTTTCTTTTTCTAGCGGCTTCTGACTTCATTTTCTTTTTAACGCCTGGCTTAACATAAGCTTCCTTCTTACGGATATCTCCGATAATTCCGTCTTTTTGGCATTTTCTCTTAAAACGCTTGATTGCGCTATCTAGAGATTCGTTTTCACCTAGTTTTACGGTACTCATTACTAATTTCACCCCGCTTTTTGTAAAATTCCTGTGATATTTTAACACCTATATAGTAATATTGTCAAGGGTTTAACACAAAATTTTCACAAAAAGTAAAAAATAACGCTTGTTAAGTTGGCTTAAAAAATTGAAGACAAACTGAAGTTATTTTTAAAATGCATTAACCCAAAACACTAATTTAATCTTAAAAGGTTACAAACTGCCTGCAAATCGTCTTGTTTGTAGTTTGCAAATTTTTTGTTCTCTGACAATACGGATGGTAAAATGTGGTAGTGTAAATGCATTACCGATTGGCCAGAACTTTCGCCATTATTTACGACAATTTGAACGCCGTCAAAACCTAAATTATTTACATAATGTTCGGCAATTTTTTTTGTATACATCGTAATTAAATTGAGTTTATCTTGTGGGGTTTTTAAAAAATTTTGAGTATGCTCTTTTAGTACCACCAAAGTATGACCTAAGCAATCTGCTGAAATATCTAAAAATGCCAAGCAATTTTCATCTTCAAAAACTTTGTAACTTGGGATTTCTCCATTAACTATTTTACAAAAAATACAGTCGTTATTCATAAATTATTTCTCCTTTCATTCCGTCTTTAAATGGTTCGATTAACCTGACATTAACCACTTTGTTTATAAGTGCAGTGCAGTCACTTTTTATGTAACACTTGATGTAACCCTTGGTGTAGCCTTCTAAAAATCCATTTTGGGTAGTTTCTATAAGGACTTCGTCAGTGACGCCTATATTTTCTTTCAAGAACTTATTTTTTTGTGCGACTTCAAGTTCGGTCATTTTTGCTACCCTGTTCTTTACAATCGAGCCATTAAGTATTCCCCATTTTTCTGCCACCGTGCCATCACGCTTACTATATGGAAAAATGTGCATAAACGCGAAATTGCACTTTTTAACAAAGTCTAAACTATTGTTAAATTCTTCTTCCGTTTCAGTTGGAAAACCAACTATAATGTCGGTGGAAATTGTTGCATTTGGGAAGTAACTACGAATCTTTTCAACCGCTTGCATATATTCTGCCGTTGTATATTTTCGATTCATCTTTTTTAGCGTACTATCGTCGCCCGATTGAAGCGCTAAGTGAAAGAACGGACAAAATGCTGGTAACTTTTGAAGTGCGGACAACAATTCGTCTGTAAGGGTTCCCATTTCAAAGGAAGAAAAACGAAGCCTAACCGCAGGATACTTTTTAAATAAATTTACCACATCTACCAGTGTGCATTGTGGGGTTAAGTCTTTCCCGTATCCCGCAATATTTATGCCAACTAACACGACTTCTAGTGAGTTTTTTGTAACAATATCTAATTCGTTACTAATTGACGAAAGCGTTCTACTACGCTCCCTACCCCTTGTGTATGGAATAATGCAATAAGTACAAAAATTGTTGCAACCGTCTTGAATTTTTATAAACGAGCGAATTCGGTTTCCCGAAATTAAAAAGTTGTCGTTATATTCCCTTTCTTCGGGGTAATTTGCAAGACCAGTAAAATCACTTAAAATTGCATCCACAATTTTTTCTTTACTGGATGTTCCGAGCACTGCTTTTACATTTGGTCTATTTACGTAACTTTCTCTATGCAGTCTACTAGAGCAACCCATAATATAGATTTTTGCGTTGGGATTAATTTTGTTTATCTTTGCAATAATTCCCCTAGATTTATGTTCGGCTTCGTTGGTCACTGCACAAGTATTAATAACGTAAACATCAGCAAGCTCGAGTGTGGTTGTGGTATCACCATACTCTTTTAGTTTATTTATTATCGCTTCACTCTCATAATAATTTACCTTACAACCTAAGGTATAAACGCAAAATTTCATATCCTAAACCTTTAAACTGTCACTAAGTACGCTACAAACAAAAAGCCCCGCCGTTTCGGTACGCAAAATTCTTTTACCCAAACTTATACTAGTTGCTCCCGCTTTCAAAATTGTTTCAATTTCCGAACTATCAAAGCCACCTTCGGGTCCTACAATAACGCCAACCGACTTTATGCTGTTGTACTCACCTAAAACTTCTTGAATATTTTTGTTGTCTTCACGGGTATTGCAAAGAAGCGTTACATCAAATTGCTTTAAAATAGCGGGTAATTCCTTTATGGTTATACACTCGCTAATATTTAAAATGGTGCTACGCTTACATTGTTTGCTTGCGGAAATTGCAATTTTTTCTAGTCTTGCAAGTTTACCCGTATTTTGTTTTACATCACAATTTTTTAAGTATATTGGAATAAGGGCAGTTGCACCAATTTCGGAGATTTTTTGGGTAATGAGTTCTAGTTTATCTGCCTTGCACAGTGCTTGAATAAGCGTAATTGAAATTGTAGGGTTTGCGGTGTTTTCGGTCTTTTCTAAAACCTCAAACGTGGCGGAATTTTTTGACGAACCCGTAATTTTGCAGTGGTAATCAAAATTATCGCCATTAAACCCAATAAATTCATCACCGACATTCATTCTTAACACATTTTTTAAGTGGTTAAATTCATCGCCCGAAAGCGTTAATAAATTTAACCCGTCCGAACCCAAAAAAAATCTTCGCATACATCTTTCCTTTTTAATTTTTTTAAACATTAAACCTAAATACTATTACGTCGCCGTCTTTTACGACATAGTCTTTGCCTTCCATACGAACCTTTCCAGCGTCCTTTGCATTTGCAACACTGCCATATTTTACAAGGTCATCATAACTTACAACTTCGGCTTTAATAAAGCCCTTTTCAAAATCTGAATGGATTTTTCCCGCTGCTCCCGGAGCCTTGGTGCCGTCTAAAATTGTCCACGCCCTAACTTCTTTTTCGCCCGCAGTTAGATACGAAATTTGACCTAGCAACTTATAACCTAGTTTAATAATTCTATTTAGTCCACTAGTTTTTAAGCCCAAATCTTCTAGAAATAGTTGGCGGTCGGCAGGGTCTAGTTCGGTTAACTCTTGCTCTACTTTTGCAGAAATCACCAAAACTTCGCTACCTTCCTTTTTTGCATATTCCTTAACTAAACGAACGTACTCTAGGCTGTCTTCATCCTTTTTTAAATCGGCTTCTGCAATATTGCACGCATAAATTACAGGTTTATCTGTAATTAAAAACAATGACTTTACAAACTTTTTGTCGTCATCTGAAAATTGTATTGTTTTAGCGAGTTTCCCATTATTTAGTGCTTCAATTATTGTATCTACAATTTTTAGTTGGCTTGCACCTTCTTTATCTCCAGCCCTTGCAGACTTTTCAAACCTAACTCTTTGCTTTGTTAGACTTTCAAGGTCGGATAAAAGAAGTTCGGTGTTTATAACTTCAATATCTCGTATTGGGTCTACCTTACCATCTACATGGATAATGTTCTCATCATCAAAGCATCTAACAACTTGTACTATTGCGTCACACTCTCTAATAGACGCCAAAAATTGGTTACCCAAACCTTCGCCCTTACTTGCACCCTTTACAAGACCTGCAATATCTACAAACTTTAAACTTGCTGGGGTTATTTTTTGTGTGTTATACATTTTGCCTAAAACGTTTAACCTTTCGTCTGGCACATCTACTATTCCTATATTTGGTTCTATTGTGCAAAATGGATAGTTTGCACTTTCTGCACCCGCATTTGTAAGTGCGTTAAATAATGTACTTTTTCCTACATTTGGTAATCCTACTAGTCCTAATTCCATATTAATCTCCTAAAAATTTTTCGCTTGCTATTATACTATACTTGAAATTAAAAATAAAGTAAATTTGAATTTTTGTTGTATTTATATGCTTTACAAAGTGGAAGTTTTGCAAGTTAGACCAGCCGATCCAAAACTTTTTTTAAAAAACAGTTTGAAAACCCAAAAATTTTAGTGTAAAATAAATTTGCTAAAATTTCAGACGAAAAAATAAAAAGTTGGAGAATAATATGGAAATTATAGAAAACAAAATTTGTAATCATTCGTCAAGAATTTTTGTGCCGAAAGACCCAAAAGAAGTGCTTATTGCCATTCACGGCTTTGCTGGAGATAAAAATAGTTCGGTAATTATTGCAATTGCAAAAAATTTGGCAGAGTTAGGGATTTGCACAATTTCGTTTGAACTTCCTTGTCACGGAACCGATGCGTGCAATTCAAATCTTAATTTTTTTGACTGCATAAATAGTGTTGCTGAAATTATAAATTTTGCAGAAAACACATACAAAAATTTGCCAATATCAATATTTGCAACAAGTTTTGGTGCCTTTTTGATTTTAAATTATCTAAAAACTTGCGATAAAAAATTTAAAGCGGTTATTTTACGTTCCCCCGCTATAGATATGCCAAACATTTTGGTTAATAAAATTTTACCCGAACACAATCTTAGTTTAATTGACCTTAATAAAACACAAAATTTAGGATACGGAAACCCATTATATGTAGATAAAAAATTTATTGACGACTTGTATTCAAATGCATTAGATAATAGTTTCAGTGAACCAAATAACACATATTTTATTTTGCAAGGGCTAAAAGATGACATTGTAGACCCAAATTATGTATTTGATTTTTGCGAAAAACATTTTAAAAACAGATTTTTTCTTTATAAATTTGAAAACGCCGACCACCGCTATAAAAATCCTGGCGAGTTGGAACAAATTGTAAACATCACTCGCAATATTTTGACTAGGACTAAATAAACTTTATTTCAATACCATCTTTTATATAGGAGGTGAAATTATGCTTGAAGTCAGAAATTTATCTATTACTACACTTTCGGGAAGAAAAATTTTAGAAAATGTGAGTTTTTTGGCTAATGACGGAGATAAAATCGCTATCATTGGAGAAGAAGGCAACGGGAAAACCACACTTCTTCGGGCCATTGTTAATAGAGAATCTCTTTCGGGTTCTTTTATTGTAAACGGGACCATAAAGACCGACTCAAATAATATCGGATACTTAGAACAAATTTTAGACCCCGCTTGGAACGACTTAACGGCTTTAGACTACATACTGCAAGACACTCCTACTTCCGAACCCAATTACGAGATATATAATGACTTTGGAGATATTGCTCAAATTGCAAGTCAATTTGGTTTAAAGGAAGATTTTCTAGATGGCGTTCAACCTATTGGTACTTTATCTGGTGGCGAAAAAGTTAAATTACAACTATTAAAGTTAATGTATAAAAAACCAACATTAATATTAATGGACGAACCAACAAACGATTTAGATATTTCAACCCTAGAATTTTTGGAAGACTTTATAAACAAAAAAACCTGTCCTATTATATATGTTTCGCACGATGAAACTCTTTTGGAGCATACAGCAAATCACATTTTGCACTTGGAACAGATTAAAAGAAAAACCGAACCACGAGCAACATTTGCAACCGCCACATACAACGAATATGTAACGAAAAGACTTGCATCCCTTGAAAAACAAGACCAAATTGCAACACAAGAACAAGCCGAAAGAAAAGAACAACTAAGAATAACCAATGAAATTAAGGGTCGAATTCAGCAAGCAAACCCTGGGCGAACCAACTCAATGAGAGCAGTTATTGCAAGGGAAGCAAGATGGGAGCGAACAAAGGTAACCGAACATACCGATACCGAGGACAGCATAAAAGTAAGATTTTTTAATAAAACAACTCTTCCAAATCAAAAAGTCGTTTTAAATATGTCGCTTCCTGAACTTTCTATAAATGGCAGAGTGCTTGCAAAAAATATCAAGTTGGATATTGTAGGTCCCAAAAAAGTTGTAATTGTTGGTAATAATGGCTGTGGCAAAAGCACATTTTTAAAACAAATTGTTAACTATTACTCAACAAACGACATTAGCGGAATTAAAGCATCGTATATGCCACAAAATTATGATGATTTTTTAAACCCAAACGAAACTCCTTTAGACTTTTTGTGTAAAGATGCAGACAAAGAAGAAAAGGAAATGGTTAGAAAAACATTGGGCAGATTAAAATTTACATCCGACGAAATGACCACCGAGATTAAAAGGCTTTCTGGCGGACAAAGAGCAAAAATTTACTTAACTAAAATAATGCTAAGCGATAGCAATGTTCTAATTTTAGACGAACCTACAAGAAACTTAAGCCCTTTATCAAACCCTGCCGTTAGAAGTTTATTTTCGTCATACGGTGGAGCCATTATAAGCATATCTCATGATAGAAAATTTATATCCGAAGTTTTTGATGAAGCCTCTGAATTAACCAAAAATGGACTTAAAAATGCCGATTATTTACTAAAAGAAAACAACTACAAAAGTTTAGAATCTTAACGAAAAGTGAACCAATTGTATTTATTAATTGGTTCACTTTTTTTTAATTCAACAATTATGGTTTAATGCAAAATGTATTATTGTATTCGTATTATTTTTGTGTTCGAATGGGTGGGGTTATTGGTGAACGGTTAGGTCGGATTGGGTAACGTTTATTACCTTTTTTAAGTCGCTCAAACTAACTTCCACTTGGTACCCTATTTTTCCGCCCGAAAAGATTATCGTATCAAAATTTTCGGAAGATGAATCTATAACCGTTTTAAATTGTTTTTTCATACCAATAGGGGAACACCCGCCGTGGATGTAACCAGTTAATGGCAATAAGTCTTTGCTTTTTAACATTTCAATGCTTTTTTCGGCGACCGCCTTTGCACATTTTTTTAAGTCCATTTCGGCATCGACCGGAATTAAAAATACATAGTTTTGTCCGCTTTTACCGACGGTCACTAGCGTTTTAAAAACTTTTTCGGGGTCTTGACCTAAAACCTTTGCAACGTCGCTTCCACTAATTGCACCGCTACCAACGTAATTATACTGATTATATTTAATTTTCTTTTGGTCTAAAATTCTCATTACATTTGTTTTTTCTTCTGTTTTCATTTTGTTTTCCTTTATTTTAGTACTAATAAGATTATACATACCAAAGTTAATTTTTGCAAATTAAAAACCCGTTTCGTTATTTGAAACGGGAAATTAAAATTAATTTTTATCTAGACTTAGTGTCGTATAATCGGCTTTTTGGAGTAGATACGGTGTTACCTAATTTACAATTACACTTTTTGTCTGGATTTGTTTCGGGACAATTACACTTTTTAGTGCGGGAAGTTTTACATCCGCAATTTTTGTTTTGTGCCGTTGTTTTGGTACGATTCCCGAGTTTTGCTGAACAACCTTTAGTTCTGGTGCCTGTACTTAATTTTGCAGAGCACGCCTTGGTTTTAGTGCCACAAGCTTTGGTAGATGCACTTATCTTTACACCTACTTTTTGCTTAGCACAACAGTTTTTTGTGCTAGATTTTGTAGTTGAACCTGAGCACGCTTTTGTTTTTGTGGAGCAATTACGAGTTCTTGTAGAACTTGACTTTGCTGAGCACCCACGAGTGCTTACCTTAGCACTACAAGACTTAACCTTACTTGAACCACACGCTTTTTGTTTTGTTGCCATAATTTACCTCCTAAAATAAAATATTCTGGCACTACTATTTTGAGAAAATTTGACAAATTTATTCATTATTTTACAAAATTTAGCCCTGCACCCTTAACAAACTGAAATGGGTCATAAATTAGAATACATTTATTTTCGCAATACTTTTTTAGCGTGGAAATTATTTTTGAAGAGTATAAACTTAAACTTTCTTCCATTTTTATATAAACTATTTCGGCGTCCGAAAGAATTGCTCTAGTAATATTTAAAAGTGTAAGTAGCAACTTATCTTCTATATTACTTGCAAGATCTATTTGGTCTTGTGGAAGAGACTCAATAATTTTCTCAGCACCAAGAGAGTTTAATATTTCAATTATTTTTTCTTCGTCATTTTGAATGATTTGTAGGTTTTCAATTATGTTATCCTTGAACATTTCGTTTTCGTTTGTAACTGGCATAAATTTTTCTACAAAATTGAAACTCTCTAACTGTTTGCCGTCTTTAATTAGTTTAAACTTTTCTTGTTTTTCCGCATTGAAAACCCCAGCAAACTTTTTATCTTGGAAAACATATATTTTATTTAATTCCAATTCAATTTTTTTGGTGGAAGTATCGTTTAGTATGAAATTCTTTTCACTTGAGATTGTTAAAATAATACTAGGTGGCGAATTGGATTTTGTGTTAAAAGTGGTATCTTTTTCTGTAGATTTTACGTCTTGAGGGTCGGATAAAGTAACGCTTGTATCCGCCTTTTTGTCTTGGTTTCCACAATTTAAAAATTCATTAATTCGCTTTACCTTTTCATCCAGTTCAGATATTTCTATGGTAAAATCGAAGGCGTTTTCGGTGAGTTTTACAAAGGAAGTCGAGTAATCTATAAGCACCAAAAATATTGAAAGTGGTAAAACCAGATTGTTAAACTCAAAATAACAGACCATAAAAACAACCGAAAGCATTGTATACCAGTAAATTTGGATAAAATTATCCTTTATAGAACGCTTAGAATAAAGCGTATTGTAACTATTTACATACCCCTTTAGTCTTCGCTCTTGCTCTAATAAAACGGGCGAATTTAGGTTGTATTTATTGATGACGTCACTCATATTTATTATTTCGTCGGTTTTTCGTGCCGTTGCCATTTCGTTTGCTTGCATTATGCTACTACTTTTTTGCTTTGTGTGGTTGTACATTAGTAAAAGCGAATACCCCACCGCGCTCATAATAACTAGCATTACGCCAACAACATAACTATAACAAAAAATTATGACTAGTAGCACAATAAACTTTATTAGGCTTGCCGTTCTTAAAATTATGGTATCTAGGAATGTTGCAACGCCAAAAATATCACTATTGATACAATAATCGAGTTTAACATTATCTACTTTCTTTTCTTTAGTTAATAGCACCGACTCTGACACTTTGCGTTGAAGCGAAATATAAGTGCCAGAAATAAGTCCCGTATAATTAGAATAATTTATATGCCACGCTATATGTTCCATTATTATTAACCCTAAGTTTATAGCAAGCCAAATAAGTGCAAGTGTGGTGCTATGCACCGACGCATTACTAATAAATGAAGACAGTGCAATTGGTTCGGTTATTGCACAAACTAAAATAACAACATTTGTTAGCACACTTACCGCCATTAGCCGATTTTCTGTAACAACTAGTTTTTTCCATTCTTTAAGTGTTTTTATCATAAATCTCCACCAAATTTAAGTTGTAAATATATCATTATTATGTTATAATCACTTAAAAATAATCAATATTTGAATTGATTTTGGGAGAAATATATGTTTGCAAGTTACAAAGTTATGTGGAAGTACGCATTTAACTTCTATTCTTTAGAAAATAAAAAGACCTTTTGGCAAGCATTTTGCTTGCATTTTGCCATATTACTACTAGTGTGGCTTGGTGGAGCACTTTGGGCACCACTACTAATACTTGCACTTTTGTATTCTGTATGTAGCCTTGTACCCGTAATTTCACTTGCGGTTAGAAGATTACACGATACCGACACCACTGGGCTATACCTATTTATGATTTTTATACCAATTGCGGGAATTGTATTTGTAACACTAAAACTACTAGAAAAATCTACCTATAACCCTGAAAAAATAAAGGTAAAAGACAAAACAAAACCCGACTCTAGTAATTTTGAAAACACCCCAAAAGAAACTTCACCCGATGTGACAAAGAACGAAAGTTCCAAGCCTAAAGACATCGATAATTTGAACGAAAATTCACAACATAACGAAACGGGCACCGACAAAATAATCAACGAAAACGCAAGTTCTGAAAACGATGTCAGTAAAAACGCCACCAATGAAGATACCGAATATTAAATAGATTTTTGTAATGAGAATTATGTCATTTAGTATATTTTATCAACGCAAAGCAAATTTTTAAAACCCAAAGAATTTCCGCTAAAAAAATTACAGATTATTGAACAACAAAAAGCGAAAGTGTTAAGTTTACCAACACTTTCGCTTTTTTTGCTTTAATTTAGGTTATAATAGTTTACTATGTTTATGGGGCGAAGTTAAACTAATTTATATTAAAATAAGCACCCATTAAAGTGATATGATATATTATTTTGTAGATTCATCGTCTGCTATACCCAAAGACAATTTATCTATATAACGCGATGTAGATGCGTTTTGCGATGAACTTTTTCTATTTTCATCTTCATTTAAAGTTTTTATAGCACCTTTTAGCCAAGGATATGGCATTTGACCAATTTTAGTCTTGGCAAATTTATCCCCACCATTACTATATTTTTGCTCATTCAATACACAAAACGAACTAAAAATATCACAAATTTCCAATAAATCTTCTTTTACTTCTGGTGTTTCTGCAATCCAAAAATCGTCATCACAAATTGAATTTGCAAAATCTATAACCTGCTTTGAAAAATGATTTAGTTCGTTCAATAAATACACTTTTCTTCCTGTATTTTCAAATTCTCTAATTATTTTGTAAATCATAATACTACTTGGATTTGATGGTGTTGACATAGTTTTCTCCTTAGATATTTTTCCTTAAATATATAAGCATTATAACTTATTAATGAAATTGATTCAATAGCTTGATATAAATAAATTTTGACAACTAATTTAAATTTTATATTTTTGATTAAGTTCTATAATGCTTGCTTTTAACGCAAATTCCAATGTATGACTGGTTTTAAAAGACAAAAACCCCATAATTTACTCTGGGGTTTTTGTTAAAATTTGAAATTTTAGTTGCAATATGATTTTTAACAATTATTTAAAAACTGTTGAAAAGTGATTTTTTTAAATTGGATAATTTTTAACAATTATTTATAATTCTGTTAAAAAGTGTTTTTTATATATTTGGTAGTTTTTAACAATTGTTTAAAAGTCTACTAAAAACGAATTATTTATGTTCGCCAAAAACTTCAATTTGTTTTAGCCTTACACTTAATTTTTCAGCTACCGAATCTTCTTCTTTATAAGACGTGTCATCTATTTCTAGTGTGAAAGTTGGGGCAGTTTTATCTTGAAGGGTTCCATTTATGTAAAATACTAGTTTAGTTTCGGTACCTGCAATCATTTCCAAACTGGTTTTGCCCGATACAAAGCAATACAAATCATTTTTACTATCAAAATACGCCTTATCTTCAGCAACATCTTTAATATTAGTGATTTTAAAATCGAAATCTAAAACGCAATCTTTATTTGAAACAAAGGTGTATTCTACCCTATAAATTGACATATATGCAATCCACTTAAGATTGCCGGTTAGGGTTACTTTGGTTAATTGAATAGAACTTGCGTCATCTGAAAATAAGTCTGCCATACTAATTGTGCTAGATTTTGTTTTGCCATAACTTGTATAACTTACAGTATCCGCAAAATATGTAGCATTTGCTATTGGCTTTTCAGCCTTCCCGCAAGCGACCATACATATGCTAATTACCCCCATTAAGATGCCACAAACAATGCCCTTTATGAGTCTTTTCATTAGTATTTTCCCCCGTCGTTAATGTAAAGCAGTCCTAGCGTTCCTTTGCCACAATGGGTACAGATTACGCTATTTGCAAGTGATGGAATAACTTCTTCAAATATTCCCTTGCTTTTTACATATTCTACAATTTCATTTAGAACATCTTCTTCCATTTCGGTATGGGTAATAAAACAACGCTTTGGGTCTGGGTTATTATATAGCGCTAGTGTATCATCTACATACTTTTTTAATACTACCGATGATTTACCACGATATTTTTCTTGTGCCACAATTTTACCGTCTACTAATTGTAATTTTGGCTTTAATTTTAGAAGGTTTGCACCAAAGGCTGCAAGCATAGAGCATCTTCCGCCCTTGTATAAAAATTCTAATGTATCTACTACAAATGAAGTTTGACCAGCATACGCTCTATGTGTAATTATTTCTGCAACTTCTTTTGCCGACTTTCCTTGGTCTACAAGTTCTTTTGCACAAAGAGTTAAAAGAAGCGTTCCGGTAGAAAGCACTCTGCCGTCTATAACTAAAACCTTATCTTTACCAATTTGTTCGGCTGCACTTTGGGCATTTTTGCAAATACAAGAAAGATGTGTAGAGATTGAAACGTGTACAATTTGGTCATACCCTTCATTTAAAAAACCTTCGAAAAATTCTTTAAAATCTTCTACGCTACGTGCTGCTGACTTTGGTAATTTTTTTGTTTCTTTTACATATTTATATATGTCATCATTTGTAATATTTACAGTATCGTAATATTCTTCTCCATTCAAATTTACAATTTGTGGCAAATATCCAATATCGTGGGAATCAAAAAACTCCTTGGTTTCATCTGCTGTTGAATCTGTTGTTACTTTTATCTTCATAATTGTTCTCCTTAAAATAAATATCCTTTTTTGATTGAGTAAAATATTGCTGGCAATAGTCCGCTATCATAGGTTTTGTGTATTTTTACCTTACCTATTATATCATCTACCGAAACCAAACCAAAATATTTGCTATCATTACTAATGGTTCGGTTATCGCCAAGCACAAAAACTTTTCCTTTTGGTACACTTATTACACTCTCGCTTACCACTTTAGTGTTATAAAAAACCTCTTTTTCTACCGCTTGAAAGGCAAGTATCATAACGCCCGCTTCGTCACTTTCGGTAGTTAAATCTAGTTCATTTCTGACCCCTGTTTCGGTATCTTCTTCGTATATTAAGTTGCCATATGCCTTAGACTGCAAATTTGCAAGTGAATCAATTTTGGTTGTTATATAGTCTTCATTTAGTCTTTCGCCATTTAGATACAAAACATACTCGGCGTAATATACTCCAAGGCCACCACCCGTGGATACCCAATACAATTTTTTGCTATATCTTACAAACTGAATGGTATCTCCGCCCGTTGCAACCACCCTTTTTATAAAGGACTTGCTTTCAGACGAACTGTCATAATTTGTAGCGTCTATAACTATAATATCGTTTTTTTCTACCTTTTGCGTTCTTTGTAAATACACTACATCATACTTAGTTGCACCGACATTGTTATTTATAGTCGGTTCCATACTGGCACCTTCTACCATAACGGGCATAAGTAAAATATTAAATGTAAATAATGAAGTTATAAAATATATACCCACAACTATTGTAAAGGCAAGCCACCAATTTATTGGTTTTGTTTGTGGAACTCCGACGAATATAGTTTTATTATTTAAAATTCGTTCATTTTCAGCACCACTCCAACTATATTCATCTAATTCGGGTGTGTAGTTTATCTTTCTTGAGTCATCGTGAACGGACGAATGATAAACATTAAATTCGGGGTCTACATTATAGTCTTCGGCTGTTAATTCTGAATTGTTTTTATTGATTTCCAACCTTTCGCTATTTAGATTATTAGATTCAAAATTATCTGTACTTAAACTATTGTCTTCTACGGTTTCTGAACCCAGTGTATCTATATAGGAAGGCGTTTCTTTTAGGCTTTCATTATTACTTTCATTTTGCGAAATAATTTCGTTTTGCGTATTAAAATTTTCTGCATTTACATTACCAATTTCGCTATTATTAGACAATTCTTCATTCTCTTCCAAAATACCACTTATATTTAAGTCTTCATTAATTATTTTTGATTTATCTATTGTGCTACCATTATTTTCTTTAAATTCTTGGTTTGAACTTAAATCTAAATTACTTGTATTAATTGCGTCATTTTCTGAATCTGAAAACACAAAATCAATAGACGAAGTTTCGTCTACTGGTTTTAGATTTTCATCGTTATTAAGTTGTGCTACTGGTGGCTCTTCGCCACCAGTACTAAACTTATCGTCCATTATCTTACCTTAATATCCTTTCTTTCAATTTGCAAAATTAGTGCAACGGCAACTAAGATTGTTCCAACGATTGTTATAGAAATTGTCCATGGAGTTAATCCCATAACTGCATTTAGGTGTCCATTCTTTTTTAAAATTGCTTCTTGAACCAAGCCTTTGCCTGTTACTGTAAATTCGCTTTCTGGGATTGGAACTTCGGTTGTATTGTACCCTACCACTTGAGTTAGGGTAATTATACCTAAAATTAGTGAAAGTGCAAGAACTCCAAGCCCAACATACATTAGTATTTTTGATAACTTTTTTCTATCCATTATACAAGCCCCCTTACAAAGTTGTAAAGTTTGGTGGTATCTCCTTGAACGGAAAGCGGATAATAGATTTCGCTATCTCCCGTTTTTTCCGTTTCGTTTATATACTTATTATCTATTGAATAATAAATATCTATATCTTTAACGCCCGAAACTTCGTTTAGGTTAAATATTAAAGAATTAATGTATACAAATCTAGAATTGCCATCACGCCAAATTATTAGCTTTTGGGCTTTTGCAAAGTTTAACTCTACATAAAGCCCATTATCTAAATTATAACTACTCCACTCTGGTGCTTCTAAATTTTCGCTTAAATTTGGATTAATGTAATCATCTTCTGCAATTTCTTCTAAATTAGATTTTTTGAATGTATCATTATACACTCGCATAAACTCGTCGAAATTATCGGTACCATCTTCTATTGTTTGTTTTGCAGATTGTGAATTAAAGTAAATTTTAATTGTTTCAGGCGTATCAAAATTTAATGCGCTTGATGTTGTTCTACACGCAAAGCATATTAAACTAACTATTACTATTACCGCCATTCCACAAATTATTGGAAGTATTATTTTGTTTTTCATTTGAGTTATTTTTTCCTTGAATTGTTTTTAGTTTTTTCAATAGCGTCCGAAAAACTTTCGCTAATGTCATCACCTTTTAATACTTCTCTTTCGGCTGGGTTTGTGCTTGCACTCTTTTCCCCCGATTGAGCGTCTGTTTTTATGATATTTGATTTTAAGCCGTCAACTAATTCTTCCGTAGTAGTACTTACTTCATTCTCTTCAGTTTTTGCTAAACTTTCATCTATATGCTTTATTACTTCTTCACTGGTTGCACCATTCATAATCATATCAACTTCATTTGAATAGATTGTTTCTTTTTGCAATAGTACATTTGCCATTGTTTCAAGTTTAGATTTATTTTCGGTAATAATACGTTCAGACTCCGCTTCACACTGGTTTAAAATAGACTTAATTTCTTCATCTATTAAACTTGCGTAATGTTCGGAGTATGTTGCCCTTTCCATATAATCTTTACCTAAAAAATATGAGTTTTCACTGCCTAAATGCATCAAGCCCGTTTTATTGCCCATACCCCATTCGGTAACCATTTTTCGAGCAATTCCGGTTGCTCTTTCTATGTCGTTAGATGCACCCGTTGTGTAGTCGCCTATAAATATTTCTTCGGCTTTTCTACCACTTAGCATCATTGTGATAGTATCTAACAATTTTGTTCTAGATATATGAGTATCGTCAGTATCGGGTCTACTAACTGTATAACCAGCAGCGCTTCCACGTGGTACTATACTTACTTCGTGAATTGGGTCGCTATTTTTTACAAGTCTTCCTACAACGGCGTGACCAGATTCGTGGAATGCGGTAATTCTTTTATCCTTATCGGTAATTACTCTACTCTTCTTTTGTGGTCCCATTGTAACTTTATCTATGCCTTCGCTAATATCACGCATATCAATACATTTTTTGTTATCACGTGCAGCTAAAATTGCCGATTCATTTAATAGGTTTTCCAGTTCTGCACCAGTAAATCCACTTGTGACTCTGGCAACTTGTTTGAAGTCTACATCGCTTGCAAACTTTTTATTCCTTGCATGTACATTTAAAATTTCTTCTCTGCCCTTTACATCTGGGACGTGAATATATATTTGACGGTCGAATCTACCCGGTCTTAAAAGTGCTGGATCCAAAATGTCTACACGGTTGGTTGCTGCAATTACAATTATTCCTTCATTGGTTTCAAAACCATCCATCTGAACTAGTAATTGGTTTAGAGTTTGTTCTCTTTCATCACTGCCACCGCCCATACCAGTTCCACGCTGACGACCAATAGCATCTATTTCATCTATAAACACAATACATGGTGCGTTCTTTTTTGCTTTGTCAAACAAATCACGAACTCTGCTCGCACCTACACCAACGTATAATTCCATAAAGTCGGAACCGCTGATTGTAAAGAATGGAACATTCGCTTCGCCCGCTATTGCTTTTGCTAGTAATGTTTTACCCGTTCCAGGAGGACCTACCATTAGTACGCCCCTTGGAATTCTTGCACCCATTTGAGTAAATTTATATGGGCTTTTTAAAAATTCTACAATTTCACGAACTTCTGCCTTTTCTTCATCTGCACCTGCAACATCTGAAAAACGAACGGTGCTTAGTGCAACCCTTGCTCTATTTTTTATAAAATCCATACCTTGCTTGTTGGTTTTGCCAATTTGACGAGCAAATATGTAAATTATTAGAATAGCTCCGCCAATCATAACTATTGGCATTATTATGTATCCCCACGAGAAGTCTGAAACTATTGTGCTTGTTTTATCTACTTTTATAGTTGCGGTTTTGTTGTACTCATCTATTATTTCATTGATTGAGTCGCTAAGTCCTGGTCCTATGTAATAAACATTACCGCCCGCTTCCTTTTTATAGAACACTTCAATATAGTTGCTACTAAAATTTACGCTTTCAATTTTTTCAGCTAATATATCTGTTTTAAATTGAGCTTCGCCAATCTCCTTTTTACTTGTCCAAGTTGTTATAAAAAATAACATAACTACAAGCCCTACAAGGAGTACTAGTGACAATATATTTCTTATTGTAGAAGGCTTTGAAGTGTAATTATACTTATCGCCCTGTTTGTTGTTATTTTCCAAAAAAAATTATCCTCCAAAATCTATTATTAATAATATAATATATCTTATCATATTATTAGAATACTTTCAATCAAATTACGGGCATAAATTTAAAATTTCGTTAAAATTTCATTTGACTATCCTTCATTTTTTGTTAAAATTTAATAAAAAGGAGTAAATATGTTTACTTATATTGATGCAATCATAATAGCAATAGTTTTAATATCTGTAATTATAGGCATATTCAGCGGATTTATTCGCTCCCTTACCAGATTTTGCGGGTTCTTTGTAAAAATTTTAATTTCGTTCTTTTTGTGTAAGCCCATTGCAACCCTGCTTTCAGACAAAACCGCTTTAGGGGATAGTATGCTAAATAAGTTTACCGACTGGGCATCTGGCCTTGGCGAAAATTTTAATGTAAACCTTAAAACCGTCGACCCCGAAAATTTAAGTTCATTTATAAAAGATAGTTTGGGTCAAGCAAATATTCCAAAAATATTTAGAGGGATTGTTTCGGGATTATTAAATATCACGCCCGAACAAATCGCCGGAACGGAATCTATCACCCTTGCCGAAATTGTCGGTAAAGCAGTTTCTACCCTAATATTAATTGTATGCTGTTTTGTTGCTATTTATATTTTACTTAGCATTATAATTTGGATATTAAATAGAATAGAACGCAAAATTTTGAAAACCACAAAAATTTTAAGTAAAATTGATAGAACACTTGGTGGGGTGGTTGGACTACTTTCTGCAGTGGAACTATTGTTTACAATTTGTTTGGTTTTATCTATTTTTAGAAATTCTAGTTTATTTGAAAATTTCTTTACAACATTAAATAATTCGGTTATTGGTTCGCCGGTATCAAAATTTATGTTTAGTTTGGTTGATAAAAACTTTGACATATCGGCAACAGTTAATGAATGGATTACATCGAAATAAAATATCTTTTAAGGATTTGCATTAATTTGCAAGTCTTTTTTTTAATTTTTTGGTTGAGTTTAAAGTTAGTTTTCAACTTTTAATGTTAAAAAGTTATTTTTGTTTTAATAAATTTTTGTTATGAAATCATAACAATATTTTTAGCTTTGATTGTAGAATATTTTGCGAATAGTTATTTTACGAGTGCTTGATTTAAAAGGATTTGAGACGTGTTTAATTTGTGAAAACTTTGTAAATTTGCCGTGAAACAAATTGCATTTTTTATATTTATTTTTAATGTTTCACGTGAAACATTTTTCAACACCAATGTTGAAAACTCGTGAAATTAATTTTGTTAATTTGGTCGATTGTGCGGGATTTCATTTTACATTTTTTGTTCTGTTTTTGAGTATGCGATTTTTAACAATTTTGGGTTGGTGTTATATCTGTTAATTTTTAGGTTCTTACGTTTAGAATATTTTGTATTCGGGTATCATGGTTGCTATTTTTTGTTTTCGATTTTTAACTATGATACTCTATTCACTAGAAGCCTTTTTATATTTTTTGATTGTTTATATTCTTACCATTGTTTCACGTGAAACATTTTTTATTTTTATAATTATTTTATGTATTGCATCAATTTTATTTATGGTGCATATTTAAAATTCTTATTATCTACAAGGGCAATGATTTTTATTTTGTGGTTTGCGTGTGCTTATAATTACAAAAACTTGATAAAAAATGTATTATAAGTTTTGCAAGAGTGTTTATTTATCTTATTAAATATAATTTAATAGTTAAAACACATACAGAATGTTAAAATGTGTAATATCTTGTATGTATTAAATAATATATTAGTTAAAATGTTTCACGTGAAACATTTTTTTATTTAAAACTACATTTATTGTTTTGTAACTATAGTTATTAATCTTATTTGAAACTAATTAGTACATATTGGTATTATTATTTACTATAATTCATCTGGTGGAAACTATTTATGTAATATAAACATATCCTATCTAATTGTTAATAACTTAATATACTTCTGTAATGTTTCACGTGAAACATTTGCTACTTTCCTTCTATCGTTTATTAAGTAAGTTGCAGGCAAATGCCACGAAACCAATTAAATACTGGCATATCTAGTGATAATATCACGCTAGGGAAGTAGTATTTACTTCAGGAAAGTATTACTATAAACGAATTTAAAAACGTCATTATAAACAATATTAATTTGATTACCCGTAGAAAACACGCAAGTATTTAATGTAGAATACTATTACAATTATCTTATATCAGTACAATATTATCTAAGGTACCCATAATGTTTCACGTGAAACATTATCTATAATATCTATTAATTCTATTGCACCAGACAACAACTATACGGGTAACCGATACCTAATGTCACAAATTAATAAACATCATACCCACGCCATAAAGTATGATAACAATGCATACGCTCAAAGGTAAAACTGGCTATGGCAACAGTCACTCAATTGATAAATGTAAATGTTTCACGTGAAACATTTGTATTGCAAATTCAGAAAAAATAGTGCAAGTATATTCTAAAATAAGCATCTGCACCCACATTTTTATTGGTAAAATATGCACAATCGCAAGTTTTCAATTGTCGAACATATGTTCGACAAAGCCGAATTGGGAAGTTTACGCTGTTCGGTCGATAAATTATTCATAAGACAAATTACTTGCCAAAAACGGGCAAATTTGGGGCTATTTCATTTTTGATATATTTTGCGAATAGTTTATAAATTTTAGTCGTTTGTTCCTAAAAATTTTCTGTTCGAGCAAAAAATCTTTATCGCACAACAAAAATATTTGTCAACAAATTTAAAAATTTTTATTTTTCGGTATTGAAATTTTTTACAAAATGTGTTAATATTACCACCACAATTAAATTAAGGGGGACAATTTAAATTGGAAAATAATGACTATACGGTTGAAGACCGTTTAATAAAATATAACAATTCGGTTTTCCGCAACAATATAAAGGTTGGATTTGCTAACTTAAAAATAAAAAACGCTGGGGCTTTACACAATTTAAAGAATAAAATTTTAACACCATTCTGTGGCAATGAATCTATTGAAGCAAAATCTGCAAGCGAAAGATATAAAACCTATCAAGAAAATTATCTAAATAAACTTGGAGGCAAAAAGGGTGTTGCAAACCTTACACATAACGATTCTAGAGGGAAAGACGTGGTAACCGAATCAATTTTATTAATGCATAACGAAATTCCATATCTAGTTAGCAAAACTACAAAAGTCTTTTACGACCCAGAACACCCAAATATATATAGTGAAAAGGTTATCCGAACCTATCGTGGGCTTATGACAACCAAATTTGGCCGTTTTCAGTATTTTGATATAGAGCGAACCGACCACACACTTTTTTATTTCGATAAGTCAGTTAGTTCATTTGCAAACTTTAAAGTGTACACGGATATTTCGTCTACAAAACTAATTTTAGGTAAAAAGCATTTTAGAGCAACTTACGATAACCAACTTTCTTCTAAAACTAATTATTTTGAAGCAAATAAAGATACCTGCCTGCAAGCGTACAATAGCGAAGTTGGTTTAAATGGAAAAATTGAAAGCGTTAAAAACAGCTTAAAAAAACAATTTGAAAGCACTCTAGTAAAAGCGGAAGACGTAGAAATTACCAATATGTTAGAGCAACTAATTGCAAAAGAATTAAATAGAAATTCAACCCCTTTAGAAACCGCCAACAATCTATCTGCAATTATCAACCCAGAAAAATAGCAAGGTTTTTAACAATTTACTAAAAACTTGTTAAAAACACTTTAGCACACAGAATACTTTAATCAATTTAAATAGAATCAAAAAATAAAATAGGAAGAAATCAATATTTTCTTCCTATTTATTTTATTTAAAGTGTAAAAAAAATTTATTTATCAAAGATATAAAAATTTTTCGATTCAATTTGTTTTCGTAATTTTATAAGGTATAATATAATTAATTAAATAAAATACATCTTTTCAACAACCAAAAAAAGCGACTTAAATGGTGTGATTTAATTATTGGCATACCTATAACCATCAGGGACATTGCTTATTTGGTATACCAATCATATAACTATAATATAAGGATTTATGTATGAGCGTATATTATGTAATAGGAAGCGATTCCGAAATTAAAAATATTGATAAATTAAATTTAGGATTCGAAAAAACTACAAACTTAAAAACTATATTACAAATTGTGATTTTAACAAAAAGTTCTATTATGTTTCTGACCCTGTTTTATTTGAACTACGTTTCGACATAAAAAATCTTAATAATTTTTACGTTGATGAAAACAAAAATAGAATGATTAACTTTATTGATTTTTTAAAGACTAACATAAATAATAGTTCGATAGAATTTTATAAATTTTGGTCAATTTTTAATGGAACAGAAAAGACTGGAAACGACGTAAATTATATATATCAAGAGATTTCATATAACTTAAAAGACTTCCGTCTTCCAGATGATAAATTCCAATTTGACTTTAATACTAAATATATTTTTTATCTCTAAAATATTATTCCAACAAAAACACCGCCTATATTGCTTAAATTTAGGTGGTGTTTTAATTTTTCTATGAAACTTAATTATTTTGGTTAATTCTATCTATGTAAAATATTATAAATTCTATCTAGGTCATCCTTTGAATAGTATTCAATAATAATTTTACCTTTGCGGTCGTTTCCTTGAATAGATGCCTTTGTAGAGAACATCCTTTGAAGTTGAGTGGTAAAGTCTTGCAATTCTAAACTTTGTACATAAGATGCTTTTCTTTTTGGAACTTGGTTTGTGCTTATCATATTTTGAATATACTTTTCTAGTTCTCTTACACTTGCCTTGCTTTGAACCGCCATAAGGGCTGTTTTTAACTGCAATTCACGGTCTTCTATTCCTACAAGGACTTTACCATGTCCGGCCGTTAACTCGCCTCTTTCGATCATTTTTACAATCTCCGGGCGAAGCGCTAAAAGTCTTAATGTGTTTGTAACTGCCGTACGGCTTTTGCCAATTTTTTCAGCAATTTCTTCTTGAGTTAAATTAAATCTTTCTACCAATTCTTTTATTGCAAATGCTGATTCTATAGGGTTTAAGTCTTCTCTTTGAAGGTTTTCAATTAAAGAGATTTCGGCAATTTCTTGTTCGGTGTATCTCTTAATAATTGCGGGAATAGTTTTTAGTCCTGCAAGTTTACTTGCTCTAAAACGTCTTTCACCTGAAACTATCATATACCTATCGCCCTTTTTAACAAGAATAATAGGTTGAATAACGCCATGTGCTTTTATGCTTTGTGCAAGTTCATTAAGTGCATTTTCATTAAAGTTTTTACGAGGTTGTCCGATATTTCGGTCAATTAGTCCTAGTGGAATTTCTCGTGGGGTAGGGTCGCCTGGCACTTCAACAATTTTTTCTACAATCTTTTCTACCGGCTTCTCTACAATCTTTTCAACAATTTTTTCTACTGGCTTTTCTACAATCTTTTCCACAACCTTTGGCTCGGTAGCAACCGAACTAGTCTTTGCTGGGGTTTCTTTTTTAGGGGTCATAACCAAATCTTCTGGTTCGTCATCAATACCACCAAATAGTGCATCAAGCCCCCTTCCTAAACGTGAACTCATTATTTCTTAGCCCTCCTTTTATCATCTACAGCTGGCTTTTTGTAAGCAATTCCATTTTTTGTAAGAATTTCTTCGGCAAGACTCATATAAGACTTAGCACCTACGCAAGATTTATCGTACATACAAATAGGAAGTCCGTGGCTTGGGGCTTCGGCTAAACGAATGTTACGTGGAATAGTAGTTTCATAAACGCTATTTGTAAAATGCTTTTTAATTTCGGCTGAAACTTGTTGACCCAAACTTGAACGATTATCCTTCATTGTAAGCAATACACCTTCAATTTGAATATCTGGGTTGAGTTTTTTCTTAATTAGTCTAATGGTATTCATTAGTTGGCTTAAACCTTCTAGTGCGAAGAATTCACATTGGATAGGTATTAAAACCGAATCGGCACTAGTTAATGCGTTAATTGTTAAAAGCCCAAGAGATGGTGGACAGTCTATTGTAATAAAATCATAACTGTCTCGTACCTTATCTAATAATCTTTTAATAATTTTCTCACGAGATTCCATATAAACCATTTCAACTTCAGCACCGGCAAGTTCGTTGTTTGCTGGAAGGATATCAAACCCTTCTATTGGCGAATGTTGAATAACTTCTTCTATGGTAGCATCTCCAACTATCAAATCATAAACCGACTTCATATCGGCATTTTTTCTAACCCCAACACCGCTACTGGCGTTTCCTTGTGGGTCAATATCAATCAGCAAGACCTTTTTGCCAAGACTTGCAAGGGAAGCGGAAGTGTTTACACAACTAGTTGTTTTGCCAACTCCGCCCTTTTGGTTCGCAAATGCGATTATCTTTCCCATTTTCTGCTCCTTAACTTAGTAATTTATATTAATATTATAACAAACTAAACCAGCACCGCCAACAGTTTAAACAAATCTTTTTGAAAAAACGCAAAATTTTTTTGCTTTTAATTTTGTTTTATCATAAATTTAACAAAAAATTGGTAATTGATTTACATTTAGGTTTACTTTTGGTATAATAATTCTGTTGAAACTAATAAACTGAAGGTTCATTTTAAGTATTTTTATTGTATCAAGGTTCATCTTTTGATACGCTAATCTTTGCACACCTTGAAAATATGTTTATATAAATTGCATTTTTCGCTTTGTAAAAAATCTTCTGCTAGTTTTTAACAAAATAATTTTTATGCTCTCGTAGTTCAACTGGATAGAGCGTTCGGCTTCGAACCGAAATGTTGCGGGTTCAAGTCCTGCCGAGAGCGCCAAGTAAACAAGCAGCCAAGAGCTGGTACATTTGAAACTAGCGAAATAAAAAAGGAACAATGCAAATTTTATGCAAAGTTCCTTTTTTGATGGTTATAAAATTCATTAACTAGTGGAGCGTATTTTTTGCTTTAGTTATTTTACAAATCCACTAAAATGCTTTTTACTCTTGGCATAAAGACATTATATATATTCACAAGTTCGTTTGTCACCTTTTCTACATCAAGGTCAAAATCATAACTTGTTGTATTATAAAGTAGGTCATCTACTCGGCAAGAACCTGTTTTCCTGTAATATTTTCCAAATCTGCCAATTCTTGTTGCTATTTTATTGTAATTTCTATCCCAAACAAGCTCATAACCAATTTGGTTTTCAATCTCGTTTTTCTGAAAATAAAGTCTTTTATAAATATTTTTTGCATCTGCACTTGGAAAGAAAACGCAAATATCTTTTAAATATCCGTTTACAACTCTTGCGTTTACCATAATCTTATTGAATGACAAATCGCTTGTTTTACGAATATCAAAATGTTCACAATTATTTTTGTATTTTACAACAAAATCTGAGTAATTTATTTTAAAATATTCTGCTAATTTATTAAAGAAATCTCTTCTTATCTTTTCTTCATCACCTATTTCAGAAACTTTCATTTCTATTTCGGGGCAAGTATTTTTCAATTTTGAAGAAACCACCATATTACGCGGATTTGTTTGAATATTATCCAAAGCTTCATTTTCCTTGTCATAAATTTCTATGCCACAATCTTCATAGGCTTTTAGCGGATTTTCACGATGTTTCCTATATCCCAAAGCATTTAATTGTTTGTCTTCATCCTTTGTTATCCAACAAAGTCGTTGCATTGCGATAAGTTCTTTAATTTTTTCTACATCTAATTTACCTTCTTCACAAAGCTCAAGCAATTTAGTTTTGAAATCGAAAGCTGTCGTCATGTGTTCATCTACAAAATGTTGATGAACTACAATTCTTGTCCCGTCATTTGTTTTAACTGAACTCAACCAGTCATAATCCCTTATGTCTTTGCCTGTCAAATTATAAAATTCGGTATAAGCTTTTACACTTGCCAAATGTTTTGGAAATTTTGATAAAACCCACTCGTCGTGACTTGCTCTGTCAAATATCCACTTATTCGCAACTGTAGGATTGTGAACCATTGCTTGGGTATAATCTAGTAGCATCTTGCACCAAGTATCAAAATCCTTTTCCTTATCTGTAATTTTCTTATTGGTATTCATAATTTTTTTCTCCTTTTTGTATATAAAATACACTATAAGGTATTTCGATGGATAATTTATATTTTTATTCAAAAACTTAAACAGCAGGTCCAATAATAGCAAAATTCATAAATTATTTATCTTCATCAGACTTTATTTCTAATAAATCTTTATTGTTTGCATTGAGTAGGGAAATTGCATTTTTGCCTGTTTCTTCTTCAAACCTTTTTTTGCATCACTTGAAACACTTCCATCACGACGAGCAATCTTCTTATTTTTTTCAAAAGTCTTTGGATTTTCTTGTTTTGAAATCGTTGTTGTAGTAACTTCTGCAAGTATATTAAGGACAAGTTCAATATTTGTCATATTGTCACGCAAATTTTCTTTTTTCAGGCCTTTTAATTGTTTGTATTCTTTAACACTCATTCCAGACCATGCCTTTGTCATTTCATTTGAGAGTATCGCATAATCTTTTTCTTTTGTTATACCATGATTTTTCCATTCATCGGTAAGTTCTTTTCGCATTTCAATGGTTTGAAGTCTTTGATTTATCCAACCTTCTGTATATCCTTTTGCACGATAAAAATCTGTGCCACGAACAATCGCCTTTTCTGGATCGGCAATTTCATCAAGCCTTTCGCTACCAACTTGTGCAAGCCACATTTTAAAAGGTTCCGCTTTCTTACTTGGAATAGATTGAACAAGACGAAGTAAATCTTTTGTGTTGACAACGTCGGTTAGTCTTGATTTGCCATCTTTCGCAATCATTCTCAACTGTCCGATTTTTTCGGGCAGTCCACTTCCTTCATCTTTTAATTTATTTTTTAAATCATTCCAATATTTTCTAGGTTGGACACTACCTGTCAATGCTTCAATTACATCAACAACAGAAAAATACCAATCTTCTTCCGTTTCATTCCATTGTGTTCTGATTTTTTATCTTCAAAAACCTTAATATTAGACATATTATTCTCCTATAAATAAATTATATCACATAATTTAAAAATTCGCATTTATTTAGTTCAATAAAAATAAAATTGGCACCCTAGACTTGTTCTTGTCTTAATACAAGTCAGTGCCTCTACGCTTTGATAGGCAAATACACACCTATCAACAAAAAACACTTTAACCATAATTGATTAAGTGCTTGTATTTTATTAGTTTAAAACAGCATTAACAAAGGACTTCTTTTATTTACTAAAAAACCAGGACTCGCAGTTTAATGATATTGCATTGCAAGCCTTACCGGTCTTGGAGTGTATCTTTTTATTCAATTATAAGTTAAAGTAAATATTTTTTAATTTAATAAAATAAGAAATGGTTAAACAATCATGATTGGAATTTTTATTTTTCGCACCAGAGATTAAATTTTGTATTTGGTTGACAATCGGTAATTTTTTTTGATATTATAGGAAAGTAAAAATTTAATAATGGAGAAATTATATGAGTAATTTTGAAGAATTTAGCTACGTAATGATTAAGCCAACCTATCTTGACCACAAAGACGAAATCAAGAGCCGTCTAGAAGCAATCGGCGGTTCAATTTTAGAAGAAAAGACCCTAAAGATGACCAAGGATAAATTAAAAGAGCATTACGCTCACATTGCAGACAAGCCATTTTACCCAGAAGTAGAAGAGTATATGTTAAGTGGCGATTGCTATGCTATACTAGTTGCAGGAAGTAACGGAATAATCGCAAAAATTAGAGAAATTGTTGGGCCAACCAAAAACTCACCAAAGGGAACCATTCGTGGCGACTTTATGCACGAAAACGCAAACAGTTCTGCAAACGTAATTCACGCATCTGACGCTAGAGATACCGCTAACGCAGAAATTGAAAGATTTTTCGGAATCGAAATTTTTAATCAATACCATAACAATTAGTTTTTTAACCACGCTTATGACTTTAGGTTTTTAGCGTGGTTTTTTGTTGGCAAATTGTTTATTTTACCAATATCCCAACTAAAAAAAATTCAATATATTTCAATAAAGTTTGGTTCCACCTGCTTTTCTAGACTAAACATTTTACAATGGCAAGATGTGATTTAAAAAAGTTTACTGATTATATTTTTAGTGATAAGTATGCATGGAATGGTAAAAAGGATTTATTTGAAAATGATGAAACAAAAATATTTTTAAACCGTTTTAAGGATACAAACAATTATTCGCTTCAACATACTATAATTAACGAATTGACTTCTAGCAATTCAAATGTATATAATCTTACTAGCACTGAAAGAGAATAATTTAACGATTGTGTAAAAAGAATTTAAAACTACAAAAATTTATTATACAAAAATCTTAATATATGATACAATAATCTTATGAAAAACAAAAACATTAAAAAAAGAGTTAAAATAAATTTAATAATTGCCATACTTCTAGCAGTCGGTTTTGTTGGTGGTATCCCACTTATAATTATCTCAGCAACAAAGGGGTTTACCTTTGGCTTGATTGTAGGTATTATACTAGTCGTTGCAGGTTTTTACGGGACACCTATGCAGTTTATTCATTTTGCAAACCTAAAAGCAACTGCAAGAGTTATAGATTGCGTTTTAATTGAAAATATTTACGCCGTATCTGAAATTGCAGAACACTTGCAAGATAACGAGAAAAATATTGCCGAAAAAATTACCTACGCCGTAAACCACGAATATTTATTAGGTTATAAATTTGATGGCACCACTCTTAGCGCTAATAACAATAAAAAAGTAACTCGCTCAGCAAGTCAATCTAATAAGTGTCCAAACTGTGGTGGAGCACTTGAACGTGACGAATACGGCTCACATTGTCCATATTGTAACGCAACATTTTTAGATTAAAAAATTTCGCTCGTGATAATGAAGTGAACCTTCTAAAGTTTTCAAACTTATGGTGTACACCCACAATTTGTGGGCGGTTTTTTGTTGTTAAAAATTTATTTTTTTGTTTAGTAAAGGCTTATAAAACTCTTTAAAAAACCTTGCCTTCACCCCTAAAAAGCCATAAGACTTGACAAATTTCACATTTTGTGATAAATTATATACAATTAAAAGTTAAGGGCTTTTAAAGGGGGGGGACTATTTATGTCAAACAATCAAACACTTGACTATTCATCGCTAGTCAGTACTTTAACTGACGTTATTTGTGATGATTCATTTTCGTTAGAAGAAAAATCTAATTGGACAATTAAATTTTTAGCCGAACAACTAGGATTGACAGGTTCAAAAGCTCGCATCGCCGACATCTTCGATGCCTTTAGAAAAAAGACTATAGAATACGCTAAAGACCGTAAAGTTACCGCAACCGATTGCGTAAAAACCATTAATAATTTGCGAAGATGTTCTAGAGTATTTTTATGTAGGGATGAGTCTTTAAGTTATAAAGCACATCAACAATGTACAATTTTAAACTCTAGATTCTCGGAATTTGCACACACAATACAACAAAATGCCCGCGAAAAATTTCTATCCATAAAATCAAGACAAGAACCACTTCGTTCAGCTATGTCGGATATTCCCGAATTAAATAACGCACAAAAAATCAAAGGAAAACTACGCCACCCAGGAAGAGTTACATTATATAAACATGATGGCGAAAATTTAAAAACTCGTTTAAATTCCTCAAAAAGGCGAAAACTAATGGATGCCTGTGAATTTTTAGATGAAGACGAAAATTTTTAATAGCGTTAAGCGTTAAATAAATAAAATTAATAACTGAGTTTTCAGTTTAGGAGAAATTATGAATAATAATGAATCAACATTTATTGGCTACGACGAATTTGCTAAGAAGTTTACAAAACTTAAGAAAGATGTTCGCCAAAGATTAATTGAAAAAGAAGACCTAAAGGAAAAATCTATTAACAGTCCACGTTCAATTTTAACAGAACAAATAAAGACATCTATTGAAGACGCTGCAGAATCCGAATCAATAAGAAGAGTTATTACCGAAACAATCGCTACATACCTAAAAGATATTGATGCTCCTTACCGCATTAAAATACAAGCACTAATAGAACCCGATGTTTATAAAGAAATTATGGAACATCTAAACAGATTAGAAAAGACTAATAAAAAGTCACTTGCTTCTGCAAAAGAAGCCTTGATAAATAAGTATATGACATCATCCGTTCTTTCTACAATGGTAAGTAGAAGTTTCCAAAATTGTTTTACCGAAAAGTGTACAAAATGTGGAACCGACGCTTATTACCGTTATACAACAAATTATAGAGCAGGTGCATTGATTGAGGGAATAGGAGTCGCTCTTATCAGCACTTCTTCAAAAGAACTTAGTTCAGAAAATGGGGGATATTTTTATATCCAAGATGCCATAGCCTACACCAGTTTATTACAGAAAAAACAAGAAAAACATTTGCGTAGAATTGTTGGTGACAGTAAACTTCCTTCAATTATTAGAAAAGCCAAACAACGCCAAATCGGAAATAGGGGTTTCTACACAATAAACCGAAATTCGTATTTAACAATGGGAGATTCTTCGGCTATGTGCAAATTTGCAAACTTTAAAGAGTTTTTCAGTACAGTTTGCGCCGCTCCTTCAACGGTATCAATCTTAACCGCTATGCAAAGTGAATCTGAATCCGAACAATAGTTTTATTAATTGTTAAATCAATAATAAAATTATCATCAGTTTTGAGTAACATTCACTTGTTTCGTCCCCCCAGACATTTTCAAGTGAATTTCAAAAACATAACATTTGCTCAGTTTACATAATTTTTTACTGGGGAGTAAAAAGACCTAGAATATACAATTTCTAGGTCTTTTTATTTGCTTTTTATACTACGCTTGAGGTTTCGTCTTGATTTTCGGCAAGGCTAATACTGCTAATACTTATTTCATAAGCGGTCTTAATCTCGTCCGTTCCGTCTTCGTGCTTTTTGGTATAGTTTCGGCTTTGAATTCTGCCTAGTAGCGTTACCTTTTCGCCAACTTGCAAACTATTTACAAACCTTGCATTTCTGCCCCAAGCAATACATGGAATATAGTCGCTTTTATTATACGCACGATTTACCGCTATTAAGCAATCGCATATTTCTCTACCAAATGGGGTGGTTCTATAAATTGGTTGCTTACATAAAAATCCTGTTAAACTAATCGTATTGGAGTTTTCTTGGTCTATATCTCCCGTTAATTCCTTTGCAAAAAGGGTTAATACCAATTTACTTTTGCCATCTACAAGTTTATTATAACTTCTAAATTCGCCGTCTATAGTTACACTATCTCCAACTTTTACATTATTTAAAAGTCTTTCGGAAACCGTAACTGGTATTGTGTCACTTTCGGCGGATAGTCTTGGAACTTCAAGTTTCATATCATAAAAACCTTCGCCCAAAATTAAATGGCTAAACTTTGGTTCTTCTGATACCTTTCCAGAGCACCTGGCTAAATTGTTTTTTTCGTAATTTGTGTTCATAAAAATTCTCCTTTAAATGTGTTTTTATTATTTATTTTTTACTTGTATGCCGTCATTTCGAATGGTATAGTTTTCGTGATAAATTAGGTCGGATACGTGAACTAAGGTGTAACCTTGTTCGGTTAATGTGTCTATAATTACTGGCAACGCTTCTACTATATGGTCGCTATTATTATGAAACAATATAATGCTTCCATTTTCTACGTTTGGAGTAATTCTTGCCATCATTTGTGAAGTATCTAAGCCCTTCCAGTCTAGCGAATCTACACTCCATTGAATTGGTTTTATGTTCATATTTTCGGCTACCGTTACAAGAGTATCGTTATAGTCGCCATAGGGTGGTCTAAATAGAGTTACATCTTTTCCCGTAATGTTTTTAATTTTATCCACACTTGTTTGAAGTTCGGCTTGCATCTGACTTGCAGATAATTTTGACATATATGGATGAGTGTTAGAATGAGTTCCAATCTCTATTCCGCTAGAATCTAAGGTCTTTACAAGGTCGGGGTACTTATCTACCCAAAAACCTACTAAAAAGAATGTTGCTGTTACATTTTTCTCCTTTAATATATTAATTATTTTTACGGTTTCATCACTGCCATACGCTGCATCAAAAGTGATGGCAATTTCCTTTTTGTCCGTTTCTACCCCGTAAATTGGTAGTTTTCTTTCGGCGTAACCCATATATACACTTGCACTAGTAGACTTATATACCGCCATACTCATTACAACAAGTGCAACCATTACGCAAGCCAGAATTTTAAAAGGTCTAGAATTAATGCAAAAAAATTTCATATACATCTCCTAATTATAATGATTTATTTTGTTTTACCTTCATAGAAAAACAAAGAATTTTGCCGAAGTTTGTAAACCCACAAGCATTCTTTATTAGTAAATGTTATGTTGCATTCAAAAAAATATGCATATCAAAAATGGAAGAAGGTAATTTCTTCCATTTTTATTTAACTTTATTTATTTACATTTCTCTTTCTATTTCTGTATCCGTGTCTTCGCTAGTTTTTACCGCTATTACTTTTAAAAGTTTCTTTTCGTCGTTGGTTTTTACCGCTTCGTCGTAAGTTTTTAATAGTTCATCATCCGACGCACAAAATCTTAGCGGAACTTTTGGGGTTAAACCATCTATATATTCATCTTGTAATTTTTTTACCGACATTTTGTTCATATTATAATCTACAAAAAAGTATATAGTACTAAAGACGTTAATAACACCCGCCAATATAATTACGGGATAAATATCCGATAATTTTAAGTCGGTCAACTCTATAATTGTGATTGAAAACAAAAGTACAATTGCCGACACAAAAAACATAATGAAAAGAGATTTTGTTTTCCCCATACGCTCTCCTATACTAACCATACTTAAAGTATACTTTAATCTCAAAACTTTGTCAATTACTACAATTAACTGGAAATATTTAATTTTCTATAATTTTCTCGAATTTTATCTAGTCTTTTTAATTAATCTTTGTTTATTATCTTTTAAAAGCAAAAATTTGCATTATAAATCATTAATCTAGGCTTTCACATCCTGCTTTGATAATTTTAGTCATTTTCGGTTAAAATTCGACCTTGCAATAATTCCAATTTAAACTTTATTTGTGTTAAAATGGGCATAATTTCAATTTAAAAAGGAGTATATTATGCAAAGCACCAATAAAACCGAAATAGAAACCAAGGATGCTATTTTATCTAAGTTTATTAAAAAAGCCAAGAAGAAACTTTCGGGCGGGGAAGAAGAAAAGGATAATCTAAAAAATACAACAAACCCAACTCCCGCTACCAATTATAAATTTATAAAATCAAACCGCAAAGTGGCGTATGAGAATTTAAAAAGCAAGGTAAAAACCTTACTTTCTAAAAATCCTAATTGCATCGACCCTATTACAAAACTTATCGTTCATTCAGAGTACGACAATTTGCCCGAGAGTGCTAAGGAGCGTTATATTTTAAATCTTTCAAAAATGTATAATGAAATTTTATCCGAACTTGATGTAGGTTAAAATTCCTTAAACTTCTTTTTAATAAATACCCTAAATATTTTAGGTTTTCTTCGTTGTTCGTTGTAATAATATTTACAAGTTTTTCTTTCTTCGATATTTTCTTCGGTTATCATTTTTTTAAGAATGCCTAGTAACACATTAGATAATTCCTTTCTAGAATCTCTTTCTAATTTTACTGTTGGGTTTAAAAGTTTATATCTTGCATCGTCTATTTTTATGTACGGAGCATCGTCATATACTTTTTTATTTATACTATACATATATTCACAATGCTTAATCATTTCACGCAAATCACTAGGAGTCAACTTTCGCATACACACATCGGTTATTTTGTTAATTAGTTTTGGGTACAAATCGGGGTCTTCTGGATGACTTATACCTACCTTTACTTGTGTTATAAATATAGTGTCATACGTTCTTAGATGCTTTCTTAGCCACACCCCTAAACAAATCAATTCTTCGCGAGATAAAAAATTTTTTGGTTGCTCAAATACAATTCGTCCATAAACATCCAAATTTAGACCCTTTTGGTCATAGAGTGCTTTCGCTTGGTCGTAATCTTCTTGAGTTGGCTTTTTATATGGATAAATACTTCTAAATAGTGTGTTTGGGTCAAACTCGGTATTTAACATAGTATTTGGTCTAGACCCATCCATTTGTTGGTAATCTTCTAAAACTGGCGAAACGGGACAATTTGTGCTAGCACTACCTTTGGTAGCCATATTAAGTTCATCAATATTTTTGGATGAAATTACCGTTCCGGGCTTTAAACAATTATTGTGCTGAAATGTACTCGCTTGCTCTTTTTTTTGCTCACTGCATTCATTTTTATTATCACTAAAAAGATTATCTTTAGCGGTACCATTTTCCTTTCTACTACTATGCAATTCTTTAATTACTGCAAGTCGATCTTCTTCTTTTAATTGCTCAATTTTATCTATGCCGTTACCAAAACTAATTGGCTCCATAAATCTGCTTTGACGGTAAATATTCGGGTTTCTTGCTGGAACGGAATTATAAAGTACTCCGTCATCTCCAACAAAAATATCCCCTTCTTTTGGACGCCCTGGGCGTCTTTTTACTACTTCGCCATTTTTTAGAACATACTTTGGCTTTGGGCCACGTTTTGGAATATGCTTTTTAATTTCCGACCTATCTTCTTGCATAAATTCCAAAATTTTTCCACGCTTTAATAATTTTGATTTTTGATGATTCGTCATACTAAACTCCTATTTTAGGTTAAATAAAAGTACACTAATATCCGCAGGGCTTACGCCACTTATTCTAGACGCTTGCCCAATTGTTAATGGCTTAACTTCATTTAATTTTTGTTGTGCTTCAATTCTTAGCCCCAAAATAGTAGAATAATCTAGATCCTTACTTAGTGGACGATTTTCTAGTTTGCGGTTTTTCTCTACTACTTGTAATTGCTTTTCAATGTAACCACTATATTTAACTTCAATATTTATTTCATCTATTACATCTATAGTAAAATCATTAAAAATACCAAATCTTTCGTTTAATAGTCTTGCACTTAGGTTTGTTCTTTTTATTAATGTTTCTACACTAATTCCAGTTACTATGGTTGCTTCATTTCGTTCGGTCAAAAAGTCGTTCATTTCCTTGGTCGGCTTCATAATTCTTTTTAGAACTTCTTTTGCTCTTTCCATTTCAGCGCATTTATGCTTAAACCTATTGTACCTTTCATCGGTTACAAGCCCAACTTGTCTTCCAATTTCGGTTAAACGCATATCGGCATTATCTTGACGCAATAATAACCTATATTCCGCTCTACTAGTCATCATTCTGTATGGCTCATTAGTTCCCTTGGTTACAAGGTCATCTATCAGTACCCCTATATAACTCGAATCTCTTGATAAAACTATTTCGTCCATATTTCGTACATACAAACTAGCGTTAATTCCAGCAACAATTCCTTGTGCGCCCGCTTCTTCGTATCCGCTGGTACCATTTATTTGCCCCGCTGTATAAATGCCTTTTACCTTTTTAAATCCAAGCGTTGGATATAGGTCGGTGCAATCAATAGCATCGTACTCTATTGCATAACCAAACTTTAAAATTTTGGTTTTTTCAAGTCCTAAAATGCTTGCAACCATTTGCTCTTGAATATCTTTTGGCATAGATGTACTCATACCTTGCAAATAGATACTATCGTTTCGAATGGTTTCGGGTTCCAAAAATATTTGATGACGCTCTTTGTCTTTAAATCTTACAATTTTAGTTTCAATACTTGGACAATACCTTGGGCCAATTCCCACAATAGTTCCACTGTACATTGGAGCCTTATCTAGGTTATCCAAAATGATTTTATGAGTGTTTAAATTAGTGTATCCAAGATAGCAACTCAAAATATTTTTTGGCTTAAAGTCGGACATATATGAAAAGGTTTGAATATTGTCTTCGCCCTTTTGTTCAATAAACTTAGAGTAATCTATAGTGTCGTGGTCTAAGCGGGGTGGTGTACCCGTTTTAAACCTAACTACCTTAAAACCTAGGTCTATTAAACTTTTAGTTAAATTTTTACTATTACTAAAGCCCGCGGGGCCAGAGTCTTTTATAATCTCACCCGTAATTGTCCTACTGTTTAAATATACGCCTGTACATATTACAACCGCTTTAGTTTTAAACTCTCTACCATCCGCCGTTTTAACGCCCGTTACCTTTTCGCCATCGCTTATTATTTCACTTGCTTCACCTTCGGTAATATCTAGGTTTGGTTGGTTTTTTAGCACATCTAACATAATACTATGATAAAGGTCTTTATCTACTTGTGCACGCAAACTATGAACGGCTGGACCCTTGCTTTCATTAAGTAATCTTAGTTGCAAGGTTGCAAGGTCTGCAGATACACCCATTTGCCCGCCAAGAGCATCTATTTCGCTTACAAGTTGACCCTTTGCCGTACCACCAATACTTGGATTACAAGCCAAAAAACTTACGCCGTTAAAATCTAGCGTAATTAATAGTGTTTTTACACCCGTTCTACTAAGTGCAAGCGTTGCTTCAACGCCCGCATGTCCACCACCTATTACAATGGCTTCATAAACATTTTTTTCTTCCATTTTTATCCCTTATTTACCCAAACAGAACTTACTAAATACACTATCTAGTATGGTTTCATTTGAAGTATTTCCCGTAATTTCTCCAAGTTTTACATAAGCTTCATTTAAGTCTACTGAGACGGCATCAAGGGTCGTTCTATTTAACCCATCTAACGCCAAAATTAAACTTTGCTTTGCCTTTTGAAGTGCATCAAAGTGACGGGTTGACGTAATTATCAAGCCATCTCCTTGTACACGTCCCTTTATAACAAGTTCGTATATAGACTGCTTAATTTTATCTATGCCTTCGCCCGTCACGCAAGAAGTGTAAATGCCATCTTTTTTACGAACACCAGTATATTCATCCACCTTATTATAAATGGTTAAATATTTTTTTCCGCTTAGCATACTTAATATTTTTGCGTCTTCTGAATCTAAACACTTAGAACTATCCACAATAAATAGTACAATGTCCGCTTTATTTATCAAATCTATACTCTTTTTTACGCCCAGAAGTTCTACTACATTATCGGTATTTCTAATTCCCGCAGTATCCAAAATATTAACCTTTATGCCGTTTACTTCAAAGGCGTCTTCAATTACATCTCTTGTGGTTCCCGCAATATCGGTTACAATGGCTTTATCCTTATTAAGCAAGGCGTTTAATAGTGAAGATTTACCAACATTAGGTTTACCAATCAAGCAAGCATTTATTCCGCTTGAAATTAATGCACCGCTTGTATATGTACTAATCAAACTATCAATATCGGCAATTAATTCATTCAGCCCACTTTTTAGTTTGGTTTCTTCCATATACTCAATGTCTTCTTCAGGGTAATCAAAACTCACTTCAACTTCGCTAATAAGGTCTACAACTTTCTTTTGATACTCATTAATCTTTTTTGTAAGTCCGCCATCCGAAATCGTTTTATTTGCCTTAATTTCAGCGTCCGATGTAGCATTTATTAAACCAATCATACCTTCGGCTTCACAAAGTGACATCTTGCCATTTAAAAATGCACGTAACGAAAACTCGCCGTTTCGTGCCAACCTTGCGCCCTTTTCAATGCACGCTTCTATTACTCTATTGGTGAGTTTAACCCCGCCATGACACTGAAATTCAACCGTAGTTTCTCCCGTAAAACTTTTGTTATCAAACACTACGCAAAGTGCGGTATCCGAAACCTTTTCCGACTTAAATTCACCAAGGACCAACTCTCTTTTTCTAAATTCCGACGGCTTTTTCCCGCCCTTACTCAAAAATAGCGAATCGGCAATTTTTACGGCGTCCGTTCCACTAATTCTTACAATACCAATGCCACCAGCACCAACAGGGGTAGACAGTGCAACAATGGTATCTTTTAACCCAAAATTATCTAACATAATTTCCCCTAAAAATATATAAATAGTTCACTTTCACCAAACTTTTATGCTATTTTATAATCAAAATGTAAATATGTCAATTATTTATTAATAATTTAATAAAAATAATGTTGACAAAAAAGCGTTTGTAATTTATAATAACCCTTGTTCAAAATACAAGTACAGGCCTTTTTGAGCCTTGCTTCATATAAATAATTAAAGGAGAGAAGTGAATGAAAAGAACTTACCAACCAAAAAAAGCAACCCGTAATAAAGTTCATGGTTTTCGTGAAAGAATGGCTACTAAGGGTGGCAGAAATGTATTAAAAAGACGCCGTAACAAAGGTCGCAAAAGATTAACATACTAATTAACTTTTTAAAGGGGAAAATATGTTAAGTAAACCTTTAAGAATGAAACGCAATACCCAGTTTAACTATACCTTTAAAAATGGCAAATACGAGCAACTTGGTTGTCTTGCAATAGTTACCAACAAAAAAAGGTATCGTGAGCAAAAAATAGGTGTTGTTGTTAACAAAAAAATAGGTAACAGCGTTACAAGAAATCGTACGAAAAGACTTTTGCGAGAAGCCATTAGGTCAAACCTAGAATTCATAAAAAAAGATATAGACATCTTATTGGTCGCAAGAATTGGTATAGACAAGTGGGACTATGCAAAAATCAATTCGTGCTTAAAAGAACTATTGAAAAAATCTAATGTGCTAATTGTTTAATAATTTTTAGCGTAGTAGATTTTTTTTGTTATCTAATAAATTTTAAGGGGCAAACTCTATGAAAAGACTTTTAATAAAACTTATTTTAGTTTACCAAAAGTTTTCGGCTCATAAACCTAATAAATGCCGAATGAGTCCAACTTGTTCAAACTATGCAATAGTTGCACTAAATAGATTTGGGGTAATTTCAGGCTCGTGGCTTATTATTAAAAGGCTTTTTAGATGTGGTTTTTCACGCGGGGTAATGGTGGATAATGTTCCACACAACATAAAAGGAGATTTTAAATGGCTAATATAACCAATCTACTATTAGAAGTAGCAAAACCTTCGGGTTGGTGGGCTTCTATATATTACTGGCTAGAAAGTTTTATACTAAACTACGGCTGGACAATTTTAATATTTACAATATTTGTAAAACTACTAATGACCCCGTTAGACTTTTTTAATAGATATTCATCTAGAAAAAATACCTTTATTCAAAAGCGTCTAACCGGTCAAGTTCAAAAAATTAACGAAAAGTACAAAAATAATCGTGAAAAAGCAAATGCCGAAACCCAAGCACTTTATAAAAGAGAAGGCTACAATATGTTTGGAACTTGTATTTTTTCGCTTCTAAACATTGTACTAACTTTATTCGTATTTATTTCATTTTTTAACACTCTTCGAAATATAAGTGCATACAAGATGGTAGAACAATACACCATTTTAGAAAGTACCTATACCGAGTGCCAAACTAAAGGCTTAACCAAAGAACAAACAGATGAAATACTTATTCAAAAGTATGATGAAATCTCTAAGGATAACCACTGGTTATGGGTTAAAAACATTTGGAAGAACGATTCAAGCGTTTCGATTGTTCCAGATTACACCGCACTAAAAAATGCAACTAGTTCAGCAAGTGACAAAAAATGGCGTGACACCTATTTTAATTCCGAGAGTGAATTATACATTGCCGAAGACCGCTACAACGAAATAATGACACCAATCATAAATGCAAACACTGGTTGGAACGGTTACTTTATATTAGCAATTCTTGCAGGCGTACTAAGTTTTCTATCTCAGTTTATTGCAGAACTATCCAACAAATCTAAAAAAGCAAAAGATATTCAATCTTCGTCTCCAACCGATATGCAAATGCAAACAACTATGAAGGTTATGAAACTCATTCTTCCAGCAGTCTCTGTAATCTTTGCATTATCTAACCCAGCAGCGTTTGGTATCTACCTAATTACAAGTTCACTAATGGGTATTATTACAAACTTCTTAATTGGCTTAATTGTAGCAAAGATGACTAAAAAGGAAGAAGACAAATATTTAGCATATCTAGAAAAAGAAGCAATAAATAATTTAAAAAGACAAAAAAAGCAACCACCACAAATGGTAAACTACAAACCGATTATCAAAAAGTTTTAATATAACAAAATAAATTAACTAACTAGTTTAAATCACATTTTTTTAAGTCATAGGAGAAAATTATGAATTCAATAGAAATTTCAGCAAAGAATGTAGACCAAGCAATAGAAATAGGTCTTTTTAAACTAAACGCAACCCGAGACGATGTAAATATAGTTGTTCTAAACGAAGGCGGTCTTTTTGATAAAGCTAAAGTTAGAATGGTTCTAAAAAGCGAAGTCGCAAATATGACCGAAGTAGAACAAATTATAGCCGAATTTACCCAAAAGATGGGACTAGAAGTTATTCCTACCGTTACCGAAACCGAAGACGAAATTTTAGTAGATTACGCTGGAAAAGACTTAGGTTGCATTATTGGTAAACATGGTGACGCGTTAGACGCTCTTCAATATCTTCTAAATTGCATTTTAAATAAACACAAAAAGCATTCCGAATACAAAAAGGTTAGGGTAGATTGCTCTGGATACCGTGAAAAGCGTGAAGGAACCCTAAAGGTTTTAGCACATCGTATGGCAGATAAGGCAATTAAAGAACGTCGTCCTTCAAAACTAGAACCTATGAACGCATATGAAAGAAAGATAATTCACTTAGCACTAGAAGGCAGGGGAGACGTTTCAACCGTTTCTCAAAACGAAGAACCACACCGATACATTACAATCATTCCATCAAATATGGACGAAAAGTATAAGCGAGATTTTAACGATTAATTTTTATTCGCTACTTTCAAGTAACCACTTAAAGATTTAAGTTGGTTACTTTTTTTATGCTTAAAATTTCCCTTCGTTTTATTATTTTTTACCGCCTTTATTAAGCCATTTAGTGTAATTGTTTTGGCTTATTTAAAATCTATTCGAAGATTTTTCGTTTAATTAATTTATTAATTAAAACCCACAAAACCCAGTGTCAATTTTGGAAAAATATTAACTTTTATTATTCGTTTAATCTATCTTTTTTACACTTTACACCACCCTTAATTACCGCTATTAATTTTGTTTTGAATAATTTATCGTCCAATCTTACACTCGTCAAAACGGGGCTATTTTAACGCTGATTTGATTTGTAGATAACTTCAACATAAGTGTTTTTTTTGCTTTGATGTAGCCAAGATTTGTAAAATAAATTCTTTTTTATTATAACTGATTTTATCCGGTTTTTAACTTCTTTATGTTTCTCTTTTTTGTTAAAAAACTTCTCTTTACTCAATAGCGTTTATCTAGTTTTAATGGCTTCAGTGTTTCTTTAATTCACCAATAATTAATATTTTTAATCTGGACATTTCTTTCAATTTTTTTGTACTTTAATGCAACTAGATTTTGTTATAAAAATATTTTGTTTTAACAAAGTTTATCTTGTTTTTGGCATTAGTGTTTCTATGTTTACCAGACATTTATTGGTAACTAAGACAATTTTGGGTATTAAAACTGTGGGCTGTTTTTTTCCTTTAAATTGTCTATTATTGCGTCCATTTGTATCTAATCGTCATTTGTGTTCTTGAAAAAATTTCTTTATTCCCGGGAAGAAAGAATTTAGTGTGGGGTTTAAATGTAAGTTGGCATTTTTTTGCTTCCTTACGCTTTTTACTTAGTTAAGTTTAAAGTGCTTAAACGATAATTTTTGCCTCTAAATCTTAACTATTTGCATTGTATCATACACTAGTTTCTTTTGCACGAAATTGTGTCACTTTTTATTTCACATAACGCTTTAGACCCTTTATTTTAAAGGGAAAAAAGTTTTTACACTAATTTATAAATTAATTAATTATTTAATAAAATATGCATTCTAGCGTTTTTATTAGTTGCACAGTAAAAGTAATTAGTTCCTATAATTTTTAACTTTTGCAATAGTTCATTTACTCTCTTTATTTACATACTCTTCGTTTGGAATTCAAATACAATTTTAGAAACAATTTTAGAACTCATTTAATAAACTCTCGCCATAACTTTACTTTTTGAAACTAAAAAATGAAGATAGTATTTTTGTCACTCATTTTATTATGCAAGTTTAAAATTGCTATCCCTTCGTTAATTTTCTTTAAACCAAACTACTATTACCTTTAAAACTCTCAAAAACTTTTCTTCTTTTTCTTTTTCTTATATCTTTTTCTTTTAACTTCTTTTATTATATATATTTTTATTTTTTTTATAAGGTTTTTTATTTATAGGTTTACAGATTTTGACAGATTTTGCCCATTTTTGCCCGTTTTTGCCCATTTTCGTCAGTTTTTGCCCATTTTTGCCCGTTTTTGTCCATTTTCGTTCAATGGTATTTTTTATTTTCTCAAAAAATTTATCAAAATTTATAATTTCAAATATTTTTTCAATTCATCTAAAAATTTAAATTAGCGTCAAAATTAATTTGTTTTTAAAAATCATACATCAATAATTTATTCAAATCAATACAAAAAAAACGATTTATTTAATGTGGTGCAAAATTTTAAAACTTATAAACTAATTTTCAATAATATTTTTAACCGCTGTTAAAATTCCACTAATCAAAATAATTCTAAAATTAACTGCCACATTTTTTATATTCAAATTTCATTCTTAACAACAATACAATTTTTACTACATATCTGAATTTATCATTTAATCAATTTTTATAAAAAACATTTCACAGATTGTAAATTACCAATTCCATTTCCTAAAAACCCACACAATATTTACCCATTAGTTTACATATATTTTATTTTTTTTACCAATCATTAGCTTCATCATTTTTATTTCATACCAATCATTAGCTCATATATTATATATAAAAATAATAGTATAAGTCCAAAATAATTTATGGCTTTCGTGGGGTTTTACTGACCAATTTTGACCTTTCTAAATTTATAAATTTTATCCACTTTTGTGTTGAAAAAATGTTGAAAACCTAAGATAATTTTTCAGTAAAACAAGTTGTAATTTCATTCACTTTTTTAACAATTCATTATACTATTTTTATAAAAATTCCATCACAAAAAAATAGGTAATAGGAATTTACCCTATTACCAAAATAAAAAATATTTACTAATTTTTTTCACGCCAATTTCAATTTAAACTAATTTCACCAAAGCGTATTTTTTTATTATTCTGCTGGTTCTACATCAATTAAACATGCGTTTATAATTTTTTTATCTCCCTTTAGTGATAGATAAAACACAATGTTTATAATAATAGAACCCACTCCGGCGTACAAGCAATTTAAAGCAACCTTACCAAATGAGTAAAAGCCTGTCTCAAATATAAGCGAAACTAAATACTTCACAAGTTCAATTATAAACGCTCCAGCAATAGTAAATACAAATGCAAAAATACATACAACAATTGCTTTTGCTTTTACTCTATTGCTCTCATTTTTTAGGTAATTGTAATATACCGAAACCCCGATAATTGCAAGCATTAAGCCTATTAACATACTAGCAAACAAGTTCAACACAAAGTAGTTATATAGCCCAAAAATATTAAATACATTCACAAGCATAAATATTGCAATATAAAACCCAATCGCAAGCCAATCTTTTAAGTTCACCCTTTTATTTTTAATTAAATAACTAAAAAGGTATAAACACAACGCAGTCACAAGCGAAAACACAAAACTTTTAACCATACCTTTAGCGAATATGTTAGAAGTATGACTTATAACCGCCACATTAGACATTATTGCAATCAATAAATCAAGAGCAAACAAAAGACCCAAAATTGTTAAAAGCACAATTTCAGATGAATCAAACAACTTTTCTTCAAGTTTGCCACTACGATTACTCATGTTTTTGTTTTCCCCACTATTATTTTGCCAAAAGATAACCTTTTTAATTTTAAATAATAAATTTTGAACCAAAAAAATATAACTCAAAAGTTACTCTTAAAATTAAAAATTCTTTTAGAATTCACAACAAATTACCACTTAAGCATTAAGCGGAAGATGGGGAATAGTTATTCCACAAGTTCCACTTTCTTTTTTTAAGTGTAACCTAAGTATAATCTAAAAAAATTTTTTGTAAAGGTTTTTTTAACACCAATTCCATTTTCTGTTAAAATAGACGAATTTTGGAAATTTTAAAATAATTTTCATTTTTTTGTTGACAAATTTTATTTTCTGAAGTTTTCAACACTTTTTCAACACCCACTTTAAAAGTGTTCAAAACTGAGCACTTTTTAGATTGCGGAGGCTCTCAGACGATTTGTGGTAGAATTTTTAATATTTAAAAATTATATTTATAATATAATTGCACCATTAAATTTTGAGAGAGATTGTTCTAGCGTTAACTTTTTTCGATTTAATTTTAATAATTTAACAGTCACTTGTCAAGTTGTTAAAATTAATCACAAAAAAATTATCACAAAAAAACCCGAAGGGTTAATTTCCTTCGGGGTAACTTAATCATTTTTTTTAGTTTACAATTCGTACTGGTAAAATCAAATATAAGTACTCACTATTTTCAGTAGCAGTAATTGTACAAGGAGCAATAGGAGAAGTAAAGTTAATGTTTACATATTCATCACTAATGCTTTTTAAACTTTCACTAAAGTATCTTGCGTTAAATGCAACCGTCAATTCTTTACCTTTTGTGTTAATAGAAATCTTTTCGGTAATGTTTCCAAGGTCAGATGAACTTGATACACTCATAATGTCTTCTTTTATATCAAAAGTAATCAAATTGTTCTTATTTAATCTTGCAAGTAAACTTGCTCTTTCAATAGCTTCTTCCAAAAATCTCTTAGCAACGGTAACAACTGTTGTAGTAGATACTGGAATAACTTGCTTGTAGTTAATAAAATCACCATCAAGTAATCTTGTTATAATCTTTGTTTCGTCTACATTAATCAAAATGTAATTCTTTTGAATGAAGATTTCAATTTCTTCATCATCATCGCCAATAATTTTACTAATCTCAGCTAAACTTCTTGCTGGGCAGATAAATGTAAATGATGAAGTGCTTCTAATTGGTTTAGAGCAAACCGCCATTCTATATCCGTCTAGAGCAATACCCGTTATTTTATCGGGAGTAACTTCCATAAGTACACCCTTTAAAATTGGTCTTGCGTCATCATAAGATGCTGAGAAAATTGTTTTTGCTATCAAATCTCTAAAATCATTTTGTTTAATTTTAATAGAATCTGCATTTTCAATCTTTTTAATCTCTGGGAATTCACTTACTGGTAAACTTTGTAAGTAACCTTCAGAGTCGGTATATTTAATTTTTATTTTATTTTCATCTGGATTTTTTGTAATTTCGATTTTTTCGTTGTTTAACTTCTTTATAAGTTCAGCAAAGAACCTACCAGCAACAACCGTTTCACCTTCAATCTTTACATCTGCTACAATACGTTTTTCAATACTAAGTTCCAAGTCAGTAGCTTGTAATGTTAGTACATCATTTTCAGCTTTTAGTTTAATGCCTTCTAAAATTGGATTTGTAGACCTAATAGCAGTTGCTTTTAAAACAGTATTTACTGCTTCACTAAGTTCAAATCCGTCACAAATCAGTTTCATTTGTTTTCTCCTTTATATATAACAATTTATTTTTATTTTTTAGTTAGTAATAGTAATAGTAGGGAGTGTTGAAATGTTGAAATCTAGCTCTATCCCTTTATTTTAAACGATTTTTGAGACTAAAAACTATGTTAAAAACTTTTTAAACTTTTTAACACTATGTTAAAAACTTGTTTAAAAACTAATTTTCAAAGAACAACTTTACCTAATCTAACTTAGCACCGCAAAGTCCTTTAATATCCTTAACTTGCGTTTCTAGCAATTTATTTGTTTTAAGTTCGCTTGCCACCTTATTTTTACAATAAATAACGGTTGCATGGTCCTTTCCAAATATCTTACCAATAGAAGTATACGGCATATTCATCAGTTCGTCAAGTAGATACATCGCAATTTGTCTTGCATATGATAATTCCTTTCTTCTATCCTTGCCAAGTAGTTGGTTTTTACTAATTTCAAAATAAGAACAAACTTTTTCTAAAATTTTATCACTATCATACGTAACCTTTGTAACAGTTATGTAATTTTTTAGTGCTTCTTTTGCTACATCAATTGTCACTTTTGGCTTTTTTAGTAGCCCCGCATAAAATACACATCTAGATAAAAAGCCTTCAAGTTCCCTAACATTACTAGTCATAGCTTCCGAAATATATTGCAAAACTTCATCATCTACAACTTGTCGGTCTATTATGCACTTTTTCTTCAAAATTGCAATTCTGGTTTCTATCTCCGGCACTCCAATATCGGTAATTAAACCCCATTCAAACCTACTTCTAAGCCTTTCTTCTAGTGGGTTAATTTCCTTTGGTGGTCTATCCGAACTTAACACAATTTGCTTATTTTGACTAGTTAGTGCATTAAATGTGTGGAAAAATTCTTCTTGTACTCTAGGTTTTCCAATAATAGATTGCACGTCATCAACAATTAATACATCGGCATTTCTATACTTGTTTCTAAACCCGGAGTTCAAATTTAACTCATTTTTACCAACCGTTTCAATAAACTCGTTGGTAAATTGCTCGGTTGTTACATAAACAACATTAAGTTCAGGTTTATTTTCGGTAATGTAATTGCCAATTGCATGTAAAATGTGTGTTTTTCCAAGACCAACACCACCATAAACAAACAGTGGGTTGTAATTAGTACCAGGGTTTTCGGCAACCGCCTTTGCAGCAGCTACTGTAAACTCGTTACTCGGACCTACAACATAGTTGTCAAAAGTAAATTTCGGGTTAAAAGCGTAAGAATTTGCTCTTTTTGGCTTTTTAGTTGCCTTAATTACATCACTTTTCTCAAGCAATTCCTTTTCCTTCATAGTTTCGGTGTAATTTTCATCACCTTCTACCACAATTTCAAAAGAATTTACTTCATTTGTAACTTCTCTTATTGAACTCGTTATAATGTCAACATAACTCTTATTAATTACCGACTTTGCACCCTCAGTTTTAGAACGAAGAATCAGAGCGTCGCCACGTACCATAACAGGTTCTAATACCTTTATCCACACATCAAATGTCAGTGCAGAAGTTTTCGAAACTATTACTTCTTTGGCATCTTCCCAAATTTTTACATAGTCGATAGAGTTAGATTTTGCTTTTGTTTTCTTCATTTTACCTATCCTTAAATCTACTCTACTATTATTATAATTTATATTTTTAATATAAATACTTGCATTTAAAAATAACTAAATACAAAAAATAAATTAATAATAATTATAAATATTATAAACTAATTTGCCAGATTTTGCAAGTACTAGTGTACATTTTATCTGACCTTTTGCATTAATCTTTTTAAATCTCTTGCATAAAAAAAACGTTATTAACTTGCGTTACAAAAACCTTTTCATCAAATCAATACCAAATTTTATTAACTTACTATATAATTAATTTTTATATTAATTATAAATAAAATTA
>ERZ824600.241-NODE-241-length-85202-cov-11.356043_pt1 | contig 85202 bp, 72 predicted proteins | sample MGYA00519933_ERZ824600 | MGnify/ENA primary metagenome ERZ824600 (study PRJEB31778, sample SAMEA3449178) | human gut metagenome | biome: human gut; feature: human-associated habitat; material: faeces | place: United Kingdom | collected 2010/2012 ...
GTCAAAGGTTGTTCTTGCCCGCGACGCCGAACTTTTTATTTCCGATAAAATAAAAACCGCCGCGAAAAAATACGGCGTTGAACTTTCTTACTGCGATACAATGGCGGAATTGGGCAAACTGTGCGGAATTGCCGTAGGTGCTGCCGCCGCTGCCGAATTAAAGTGACATTAGTTCCGGGGGTTGCGGAATTAATATATATTTTATTTTTCCGAGGAAGGAGGAAAAGTTAAATGCCAACAATAAATCAGATAATCAAAAACGGCAGGAAGAAGACCACTTATAAGTCTTCGGCTCCCATTCTTCAACAAAGCCCTCAGCGCAGAGGTGTTTGCCTCAGCGTTAAGACCATGACACCCAAAAAGCCCAACTCGGCACTCAGAAAAGTTGCCCGTGTAAGGCTTGCGGCAAACGGCATGGAAGGTACTTGCTACATTCCGGGCATCGGTCACAACTTGCAGGAGCACTCCGTAGTTCTTATCCGCGGCGGACGTGTAAAGGATCTTCCCGGCGTAAGATATCATATTATCCGCGGCGCACTTGATACCGCAGGTGTTGCAAAGAGAATGCAGGCCCGCAGTAAGTACGGCGCAAAGAAACCCAAGAAGTAATTAAAACATTCGCTGCGTTTTATTGTTTCTTTGGTTTGTCTGAGTCTCCGATTATGCTGACGGAGCGATGATTTTTACAAAAAATATCGTTTGTCCCTTTTTGTAAGGGAACACAGTTTAAGGAGGAAAATTTTATGCCAAGAAGAGGTGGAGTACAGAAGCGCGACGTGCTTCCGGATCCTATGTACAACTCAAAGGTTGTTACCAAACTCATCAACCAGGTTATGTACGACGGTAAAAAAGGAATCGCACAGAGCATTTGCTACGACGCTTTTGATATTATAAAGGAAAAGACAGGCCGTGAGCCCCTTGAAGTTTTTGAGCAGGCTATGGAAAACGTAATGCCCATGCTTGAAACCAAGGCTCGCCGTGTAGGCGGCTCCAACTATCAGGTTCCTATTGAAGTTCGGCCCGAAAGACGTCAGACCCTTGGTCTGCGCTGGCTGACTAACTATAGTCGTGCAAGAAGTGAGAAGACCATGAAAGAGCGCCTCGCCGGCGAGCTCATGGATGCCTGCAACAACACGGGTGCCGCTGTCAAGAAGCGCGAAGACACCCACAAGATGGCCGAGGCCAACAAGGCGTTCTCTCACTTCCGCTGGTAATTACAGAAGGAGAACAGCATGCCAAGACAATATTCACTTGAGAATACGAGAAATATTGGCATCATGGCACACATCGATGCAGGCAAAACGACGACGACTGAGCGTATTTTGTTCTACACCGGTGTCAATTACAGACTCGGTGAGACCCATGAGGGTACCGCCACCATGGACTGGATGGAGCAGGAGCAGGAGCGCGGCATCACGATCACCTCTGCTGCTACCACCTGTCACTGGAAGGGCGTGCGGATCAACATCATCGACACCCCGGGTCATGTGGACTTCACGGTCGAGGTCGAGCGTTCGCTTCGCGTGCTCGACGGCGCTGTGACGGTCCTGTGCGCCAAGGGCGGTGTAGAGCCGCAGACCGAGACTGTATGGAGACAGGCCGACCAGTATCATGTCCCGCGCCTTGTTTACGTGAACAAGATGGACATGATGGGTGCCGATTTCTTCAATGTCCTGAAGATGATGGACGAGCGTCTCAAGTGCAACGCCGTTCCCATCCAACTGCCCATCGGAAGCGAAGATACCTTCCGCGGCGTGATCGATCTCATCAAGATGAAGGCCTATATCTTCTATGATGAGCTCGGTAAGGACATGCGCGAGGAAGAGATCCCCGCAGATATGCAGGAGCTCGCAAGCAGCTACCGCGACCACATGCTCGAGTCGATCTCGGAAGAGGACGACCAGATCATGACGCTGTATCTTGAGGGCGAGGACATCCCCGAAAAGATGATCCGCGCCGCGCTGCGCAAGGCGACCATCGCCAACAAGACCATTCCGGTCACCTGCGGCTCTTCGTACAAGAATAAGGGCGTTCAGGAACTGCTGGATGCGATTGTCGAGTATATGCCGTCCCCGCTGGACAAAAAAGCAGTTACCGGCATCAACCCGAAGACTGAGGAAGACGAGACGCGCGAGCCGTCTGACGACGCGCCGTTCGCCGCCCTGGCCTTCAAGATCATGACGGATCCCTACGTTGGCAAGCTGGCGTTCTTCCGCGTGTACTCCGGCTGTCTGGAGGCAGGCAAGACCGTCCTGAACACCAACAAAAAGCAGCGTGAGCGTATGGGCAGAATCCTGCTCATGCACGCGAACCACAGAGAAGACCTCCCCGTTGTCTATTCCGGCGATATCGCCGCGGCCGTCGGCCTGAAGAATACCACCACGGGCGATACGCTCTGTGACGAGAAGCACCCCATCGTGCTCGAAAACATGGTCTTCCCCGAGCCCGTTATCCGCGTGGCCATCGAGCCGAAGACCAAGGCCGGTCAGGAAAAGATGGGCATCGCACTCGCAAAGCTTGCCGAAGAGGATCCCACATTCAAAACCTACACCGATGAAGAGACCGGCCAGACGATCATCGCCGGCATGGGTGAGCTTCATCTGGAGATCATCGTTGACCGCCTCCTGCGGGAGTTCAAGGTCGAGGCAAACGTCGGTGCGCCGCAGGTCGCCTACAAAGAGACCATTCGCAAGAAGGTCAATCAGGAGACCAAGTACGCGCGTCAGTCCGGCGGCAAGGGCCAGTACGGCCATGTCAAGATCACTGTCGAACCCAATGAGAGCGGCAAGGGCTTTGAGTTCATCAACGCCACCGTCGGCGGCTCGATCCCGAAGGAATTCATTCCTGCGGTCGAGCAGGGCATCCGCGGCGCGATGGAGGCCGGCGTTCTGGCCGGATTCCCCGTCGTCGACGTGAAGGTCACGCTGTACGACGGCTCCTACCACGAGGTCGACTCCTCGGAGCTCGCATTCAAGATCGCCGGTTCCATGGCGTTCAAGGAAGCGTGCCAGAAGGCGGATCCCGTGATCCTCGAGCCCATCATGAAGGTCTGCATCATCGTTCCCGACGAGTACATGGGCGACGTCATCGGCGACGTCACGTCCCGCCGCGGCAACATCGCAGGCCTCACACAGCGCAACGGCGCTCAGCAGATCGACTGCTTCGTTCCGCTGTCCGAGATGTTCGGCTACGCGACGAACCTGCGTTCGAGAACGCAGGGCCGCGGCCAGTTCACCATGGAGCCGAGCCACTATGTGGAGCTCTCCAAAAACCTGGCGGACGCCGTCATTTCGAAGCGCAGAGGCGTATAACCGCGCCGCACCCGTTTGCGTTGGAAATTCTTCTTGTCAAATCGGCAAATGTCGTGTATGATGAAGAGGATGCAAAAATAATACTGTAAGTGAATCAACTAAGGAGGATAATCCAAATGGCAAAACAGCATTTTATTAAGGATAAGCCCCATGTCAACGTCGGCACCATCGGCCACATCGACCATGGCAAGACCACGCTGACCGCAGCCATCACCAAGTACCTGGCTTTCTTCGGCGACGCTGAGTACACCGACTATTCTTCCATCGATAAGGCTCCGGAAGAGCGTGAACGTGGTATCACCATCAACACCGCTCACGTCGAGTACCAGACCAACGACCGCATCGGCCACAACTACAAGACCGGCGAAGACAACGTCGAAATCAAGGGCCGTCATTATGCCCACGTTGACTGCCCGGGCCACGCTGACTACATCAAGAACATGATCACCGGCGCTGCTCAGATGGACGGCGCGATCCTGGTCATCGCTGCTTCCGACGGCCCCATGGCTCAGACCAAGGAGCATCTGCTTCTGGCCCGTCAGGTTAACGTTCCTTCCGTCCTCGTCTTCCTGAACAAGTGCGACCAGGTCGACGACGAAGAGCTGCTCGAGCTCGTCGAGATGGAAGTCCGCGAGACTCTGTCCTTCTACGGCTTCCCGGGCGACGACACCCCCATCATCCGCGGCTCCGCTCTGAACGCTCTGGCTTCCGAGTCCACCGACCCGAAGGCTCCCGAGTATGCTTGCATCGAAGAGCTCATGCAGGCTGTTGACACCTGGATCCCGACCCCGGACCGCAAGGCTGACCAGCCCTTCCTGATGCCCGTTGAGGACGTCTTCACCATCTCCGGCCGTGGTACCGTTGCTACCGGTCGTGTTGAGCGTGGTATCGTCAAGAAGAACGAGCCCGTTGAGATCGTTGGCCTGAAGGAAGAGAAGACTCCCACTGTCGTTACCGACATTGAGATGTTCCACAAGCTGCTGGACTACGCAGAAGCCGGCGACAACATCGGCGCTCTGCTGCGTGGCGTTGACAAGAAGAACGTTGAGCGTGGTCAGGTTCTGTGCAAGCCCGGTTCCATCCATCCTCACACCAAGTTCGCTGGCCAGGTTTACGTCCTGTCCAAGGAAGAAGGCGGCCGTCATACTCCCTTCTTCAACAACTATCGTCCTCAGTTCTACTTCCGTACCACTGACGTGACCGGCATCATCACCCTGCCCGAGGGCGTTGAGATGTGCATGCCCGGCGATAACGTCGTTATGAACGTTGAGCTGATCACCCCCATCGCTATCGAGAAGGGCCTGCGTTTCGCTATCCGCGAGGGCGGCCGTACCGTCGGTTCCGGTGTCGTTACCGAGGTTGCTGAATAATCAGCTTCTGAGCTAACATCTTCTTCCCCCTGCCGCAAGGCAGGGGGATTTTTTTGCATTCTCTGCCTCTTTGGCAGGGAAATTTTTGTTCAAACAACCTTCACAGAAATGTTAATACTTTACAATCCCACCTGTGATACGATACAATAGTATCAGCAGGGGAGGAAGAGACAATGGCTTATATTGAATTTGAAGATGTGAAGAAAATCTACGGTACCGGCGAGGCTCAGGTGCGGGCGCTGGACGGAGTGTCGTTTCAGGTGGAAAAAGGAGAGTTTGTGGTGCTGCTGGGCTCCTCCGGCGCGGGAAAAACCACCCTTTTGAATATGCTTGGGGGGATGGATACCATTACCGAGGGCAAGATTCTCTTTGACGGCAGGGATATTTCCCATATGTCCGGCTTTGAAATGGCCCGCTATCGCCGCCATGATGTGGGCTTTGTGTTTCAGTTTTACAATCTGATTCCCAACCTGACGGCGCTGGAGAATGTGGAGATCGCAGCCCAGCTTTGCAGCAATCCCATACCGGCGGCCCAGGCGCTGGATATGGTGGGCCTCAGTGGCCGGGCCCGGAATTTTCCGGCCCAGCTCTCCGGCGGTGAGCAGCAGCGGGTGGCCATTGCCCGGGCCCTTGCCAAGAATCCCCGGCTGCTTCTGTGCGATGAGCCAACGGGTGCCCTGGACTATGTGACCGGCAAAGCCGTGCTGAAGCTGCTGTATGACCTGAGCAAGGAGCGGGGCATGACGGTTATTATCATCACCCACAACCAGGCCATTGCACCGATGGCAGACCGGATCATCCGCATCAAGAGCGGCAAGATCCGCTCCAACGAGATCAATGAGAACGTCGTTCCCATTGATGAGATCGAGTGGTGAGGCGCCTATGGGTTCCATTTTGAAAATGACGGCCAGGACCATCCGGAGCTTTTTCGGGCGGTATCTGGCGCTGCTTCTGATCGTTGCCCTCAGCGTCAGTTTTTTTGCCGGACTGAAGGTTACCAAGGATGCCATGTATGCCACGGCACAGGACTACCTGGACACCCAGAATTTTTGCGACTTTCGCCTGATCTCTACCCTGGGCTTTTCCGAGGACGATGTGGAAACTCTGAGCCGGGAAGGGTATGTGGGCAAGGTCGAGGGCATGAAGTGCGTGGACGTTCTGATTCCCTACAAAGAAGCCTCCAGCGCCTTCAAGCTGATGTCCATAACGGAGCAGGTGAATTTGCCTGCACTGGCTGCCGGGCGGATGCCCCAGACTGCCACGGAGTGTCTGGCAGATGCCCGGGCCTTTGATGAATCCGACCTGGGGACCGTGGTCACCTTGTCTGCGGACAATGACGCAGATACGCTGGACCTTTTGGAGACAAAGAGCTTTCTGATCGTGGGCCTGGCGAACTCGCCCCTTTACCTCAGCACGGACCGGGGAACCACAACCATCGGCGACGGGGCCTTAAAGGGGTTCCTTCTGCTGCACCCGGACGCTTTTTCTATGGATGTATATACCGAGGTGGATGCGTGCCTGCGGCGGTCTGCGGATATCTATTCCTCGGAATACGACGGGCTTGTTGAAACCTACAAGCCGGAAATCACCAAGCGGGTCAATGCCCTTGCCTGGGACCAGTATGATTCCTATCTGGACCTGCTGGGCCTGGACCGGGAGCACGCGGAATATGTGAATCTGGAAGAGCCGGATACCTATGTCCTTACCCGCCAGGAGAATGCCGGGTTTGTGAGCTTCCAGAATGATACGGCCATTGTATCCGCCGTGGCAAATCTGCTGCCGGTGTTCTTCATTATGATCGCCCTGCTGGTATGCATTACCACCATGACGAGAATGGTCAGCGAGGAGCGGACCCAGATCGGTGTGCTGAAAGCCATGGGCTTTCACAGCTGGGATATTGCGGCAAAGTACCTGCTCTATGCCCTCAGCGCCACCTTCCTGGGCTGGCTTTTGGGCTTCTTCCTGGGCACCTGGGCGCTGCCGGAGGTCTTCTGGTGGGCCTATGGGGTCCTGTACAAGTTCGCACCCCTGAAATATACCTATAGCCAGAGCCTTGCCATGATCACGCTGGGAGTGTCCCTGGTTGGAATTCTCGGCGCAACCCTGGCATCCTGCCAGAGAAGCCTGCGCAGTGTTCCGGCAGAGCTGATCCGGCCCCAGCGAGGGAAAAGCGGCAAGCGCATTCTGCTGGAGTATATTCCGTTCCTGTGGAAGCCCCTGTCCTTTTTGCAGAAAATCACCCTGCGCAACATGCTCCGCTACAAGCTGCGCATGACCATGATGCTGGTGGGCATCGGCTGCTGCACGGCCTTGATGGTCACGGCCTTCGGTGTTCGGGACTCCATGCTCCATGTCGGAAACGACCAGTTCGGCGGCGTGCAGCACTATGCCCTGTCCTTTAGCTTTACGGAGGGGGAGAATACGCCGGAAGCGGCTGCCAGGCTGGATGGGGTAGACGACGTGCTGCCCTGCATCCAGGACCGGGTGGGTGTCTACGGCGACACGGAGAATATGCACTCCGTAACTTTGATCGGCCTGGACAACTGGGACGCTGTGGAGAACTATTGGACCCTTTCCTGGCAGGGCCAGGAGGTCCCGGAACCCGGGGCAGGGGAGGCGCTGGTCAGCCGCCGCCTGGCGGAAAAGCTGGCCCTTTCCCCGGGGGATACCATCGAGGTGGAGGACAGCGACCTGAACCGGGTGACCCTCCGGGTGGCCGGCGTGTTTGAAAACTATGTGGGCAATTATCTCTTTGTGCAGGGGGACACCTGCCGGGAGCGCTTCGGCAACGAGGGCTTTAATGCGGCAATGCTCCAGGCCTCCGGCGATCTGAACCAAATCGCCAAGGCACTGACGGAGCTGGACGGAGTCACCGCCCTGAGCCGCATGGATGTGCTGCTGGACCAGGTGGACAGCGCCATGAGCTGCCTGAATTACATCATCTGGCTGGTCGTCGGCTTTGCCTGGGCCCTGGCCTTTATCGTTATCTACAATCTGACGAATATCAATCTGGCGGAACGCAGCCGGGAAATCGCCACGGTGGAGGTACTGGGCTTCTATCCCAGGGAGACTGCGGCCTATGTCCTGCGGGAAAATCTGGTGCTGAGCTTCCTGGCAGCCATTCTTGGCCTGCCTCTGGGCAAGGCCATGCACGGTGTGGTCATGAGTATGGTCATGGTGGACAATTCCTGCTTCAATATCCACATTGAGCGGACCAGCTACATCGCAGCCTTTGTCTGCACGGTGCTCTTCGCCTGGGTGGTGGGGCTGGTCATGCGCCGCCATATTCGCCGGATCCCCATGGCGGAATCCCTGAAAGCGGTGGAGTAATCTGTTGCAAATTCCCGGAAAACCCGCTATAATGATTCCAGTGAATAAAGGAGTCGATTGCTATGGAATATAATAAGCTGCTTGCGGATATGGTGCCCGGAGACCGGGTAGAGGGATTTTACATTCTGAAAGAGGGAGCCATCAAAACCTCCAACAGCGGCAAGCCCTTTCTCAGCGCCACCGTTACGGATAAGTCCGGCAGCCTGGACCTAAAGGCCTGGGACTACTCCGGCCCTGTGGGCGCGCCAACGGATGCCGGAAAGGTGGTAAAAATTCGTGCGGATGTAACGGAATACCGGGGGAGCATTCAGCTCACCGCCTCCAATATCCGCATGGCCACCCAGGAGGACAGCTACGATGTGTCTGCCCTGGTACCTGTGGCCCCCATTGACCGGGATGAGACTCTGGAAAAGGTCCGCGGTCTGATTGCCTCTATGGAGGACCGGGATTACCGCGTTCTCGCTGAGACCATGCTGGAGCGGCACCTGGAGACCTTCCGCAGCATCCCCGCCGCCAAAAGCGTGCACCATAGCTTCCTGTCGGGTCTGCTGATGCATACGGCGAACATGCTGTGCCTGGCGGATTTCCTGGCAGGGCAGTACAGTCAGATCATTGACAGGAGCCTGCTGCTCACGGGAACCCTGCTCCATGATTTTGCCAAGGAAAAGGAGTTTACTTTCTCCCAGCTGGGCGTCGTCACGGATTATTCCCGGAAGGGCCAGCTGCTGGGCCACCTGGTGATGGGGGCCCAGGAGATCGCCCAGGTTGCCGCAGAGCTGGGAACCCCGGAGGAAAAAAGTCTGCTTTTGCAGCACATGATCCTCTCCCACCATGGAGAGCCGGAATTCGGCGCTGCGGTAAAGCCCATGTTTGCCGAGGCGGACCTGCTGAGCCAGATCGATATGCTGGACAGCCGCATGGAGATTTATGCCGAGACCCTGCCGGGTGTACCCGCAGGGACCTTCAGCAGCCGGATCTTTGCCCTGGACAAGCGGATATACCATCACGAATAAACGAAAAGCCATGCCGCCGGATTTCCGGCGGCATATTTTTGTGGACAAATGACCGCCAGTGTGATACAATGGCTCACAGTTTGAGAAAAAGAGAGGAAGAATGTCGTGGAGACAATTGCAAGTGTGAACGCCGCGGTGAACAGCTTTGTGTGGGGTGTTCCTGCGATGATATGTATTGTGGGGGTTGGGCTGCTGCTCAGCTTCCGCACAGGGTTTATCCAGTTCCGCCGCTTCGGCACCGCTATGAAGGAGACCTTCGGGCGGATGTTCCATAAAAAGGACGCAGCCGAAGGCGCTGTAACGCCCTTCCAGGCCGTGTGCACGGCCCTGGCGGCCACGGTCGGCACGGGGAATATCGCCGGTGTGGCCGGTGCCATTGCCATCGGCGGCCCCGGTGCGGTGTTCTGGATGTGGTGCAGCGCGCTGCTGGGAATGTGCACCAAGTTTGCAGAGGTGACCCTGGCGGTCCATTTCCGGGAAAGAAACGCGGAAGGGGACTGGGTTGGCGGTCCTATGTATTATATCAAAAACGGCCTGGGGAAAAAGTGGCATTTCCTTGCCTCCATTTATGCGGTGCTGGGTGTCCTGACGGTCTTCGGCACCGGCAATGCCACCCAGGTGAACGCCATCATCACCGCCGTGGATACGGCGGTCACCAATTTCCATGCCATGCCGGAGGCGGTGCTGGCCCGGCTGAATCTCATCGTCGGCATTGGCATTGCTTTGCTGGTGGCCCTGGTGCTGGTGGGCGGTTTGAAACGAATCGGCGGCGTTGCGGAAAAGCTGGTGCCCTTCATGGCGCTCATTTATGTGGTCATGGCCCTTGGGGTGATCCTGCTGAACCTGAACCGGGTTCCGGCAGTGCTGGGTGAAATTATGAAGGGGGCGTTTACCCCCTCTGCCGTCACCGGCGGCGCAGTGGGCAGCTTTTTCCTGTGTGCGAAAAAGGGTGTGTCCCGGGGTATTTTCTCCAATGAGGCAGGCCTGGGCACCGGTTCCATCGCCCACGCGGCCTCGGATGTGCAGGACCCCGTCCGGCAGGGCTATTTCGGCATTTTCGAGGTGTTTACGGATACCATTCTCATCTGCTCTATGACGGCCTTTGTGATCCTCATCAGCGGCGAAAACATCACCTACGGCGCAGCGGCCGGCGCGGAGCTGACCATTGGCGGCTTCACGTCCGTCTATGGCAGCTGGGCCTCCTTGATTGCTGCGGTGGCCATGTGCTGCTTTGCCTTTTCCACCATTATCGGCTGGGGCCTCTATGGCACCCGCTGCCTGGAATTCCTGGTGGGCTCCAAAGCAAACCGGGGCTTTATGATCGTCTATTCCTTTGTTGCCATTGTCGGTGCAACCATGGACCTGGGGCTGCTGTGGGACGCTGCGGATACCTTTAATGGCATGATGGTCATCCCAAACCTCATTGCCCTGTTCCTGCTGTCCGGCACGGTGGCGAAGCTGACGAAAAAAGCGGGATAATGTGAAAAGAACATCCATGGGCCGCTGCGGAATTCCGCAGCGGCTTTCTGCAACTTATCCATAGAAGTTCTGGAATTCAGGTTGACGTAATGTGTTTGCGCGTGTATAATAAGCATACATATGCATCTGCATCCTGCGCTGTGCCATATTGGCCGGGTGCGGGAAACATTTGGATGCCGGGGAGAGCTTATGAAAAAGAGAAGAGTGCTGGCAGGGCTGATGGGAGTCCTGGCAGCTGTTGGTGCTGCGGCGACGCTCCAGCTGGGGCTGACTGCACCGGGAAAAGAAACGGCGGTCCTGAAAATGGACCCAAGGGTGATGGAACAGGCCCAGGAGTTCCTGGATGACCTGTCTGCCTTCGATTTGGAGGGAGCCTCAGCCTATATTCTGGGCACCCCGAAGCTGACGGCCCAGGGTGGCGAGGGAACGGAGAAAATTCTGTGGGACCGATATTGGCAGGGCCTATCCTGCCTGGCAGAGGGAGAGCGCTATACCAAGGACGGAAATCTCGCCGTGGATGTCCGGGTGACCTATCCGGATATTGATGCCATGACCCGGCAGGCGGGGGCCCTTGCGGAGCAGCTGCTGCAGCAGCGGGTCGACGAGGCGGAGTCCGTCACCGACGTTTACGACGGGGACGGTTACCGTCAGGAGCTTCTGGACGAGGTGCTTCTTCAGGCTGTGGAGACGGCCGCAGAGCAGGTGACGGAGACAAAGGAAAAAAACATTGTGCTGGAGCTGACCTATGAGGCGGGGAACTGGTGGGTAGTTCCCGGCAGCGAACTGCGGGACCTGCTTTCCGGGGCGCTTGACGAAGGGTGAGAGAGAATGAAAGTGATGAAGGGATTTGCCGGTGCGCTGGGCTGCATTGCGGCCCTTGCCTTGACGGCGGCGCTGCTGTGGACGCTGCTGCTGGTTCCGGGCGGGAAGCGGAAGACGGATGATGCCAAGGAGCTGAAGCTGGGAGAGAGCTTCCGGATGGAAATCAACAACGGCCTGAGCGATGCGCTGTCCGATGTGGTGGACCTGCCGAAGAGCTATTGGATCGAAAAGGATGCAGTCGTGGCCCCGGAGCCCGACCAGAGCTGCTATGGAGAGGCCTCCAGTCCGGCAGAGCTGGAGTGGCTGCTGGAAAAGGCGGCGCCGATTCTGGAGGGGCAGGAGCTGTTCTTCTCTACAGACAGAACCATCCTTCCGGACAGCACCATTCACTATTATCTGGACGAGACCATTTTCGCCATCAGCTGGAAAGAGGACGTGAACCACATGGCCGTCACCTATTCCGAGGTCAAAATCATGGACTCCTCCCAGATCCGCAGGCATCTGTCCGGCGGCAGCTATTCCTCCGGCACGTTGATGTATACCTCCGATATGTCGAAGCAGGTCAATGCCGTCATGGCCTTCTCCGGAGACTTCTATGATTATCGCCAGAAGGGCACCGTGGTTCAGAACGGCATCGTCTACCGGACCAACGACGGCCTGTCGGATATCTGCTATGTGGATGAGAACGGCGATCTGCTTTTGGAACGCCACCACAAATTTGACACCGTAGAGCAGGCCCAGCAGTATGTGGACGAGAAGGGCATCCGGTTTTCCCTGGCCTTTGGTCCTATTTTGGTGGAGGACCATCAGCCCCAGGAGCTGCCCACATATTTTGTCGGAGAGCTGAAGGGCAATTTCTCCCGGGAGGCCCTGTGCCAGATGGACCGTCTGCACTACCTGGTTGTGGTGTGCAACTATGAGCGGGGCTGCTACTATATGCCTACGGGCAAGGACCTGGTGAAGCTCTGTGCCGATACAGGCTGCATCCGTGCCTACAATCTGGACGGAGGCCAGACCTCCACGGTGGTCATGAATAACGAGGTCCTCAACAGTATCAGCTACGGCAGCCAGCGGCTGATCAGCGACATATTCTATTTTGCTACGGCAAAGCCGAAGGAGAACTGACCATGGAGAGTATCGCTTTTATCTGGGGCCGGTACATGGTGTATTGGAGCACGGCAATTGTGACCATGGCCTGCGGTGTGGGAATGCTGCTGTTTCTGTTCCTGTATCTGTGGGATGAGGAAGACTACCTGGGAGGCTTCTGGGCGCTGCCCCTGAGCCTGGGCCTTGGAATGCTGGGGGCCAGACTGGCCCACTGGTATTTCCGGCGGGACGCCTATGAAAGCCTGGCCGCAGCCCTGACGGACTACAGCGTGGGCGGCTTCCTTTTGGCGGGGGCCTTTGCCGGTGTTTTCCTGGCGGCGCTGATCCTGGCGGCACTGCGCCGGGGCCGCCATCTGGGGGCTATGCTGGATGCCATGAGCATGGCGGGGGCCGGGGCCATTGCTCTGGGACGACTTTCCTGCCTGACCAATTCCTCTGACCGGGGAGCCATTCTGCCGGAAGGCTCCTTCTGGGGCGGAAAGGTCCTGAGTGTTTCCACAGGGGCTGTGGAATACCGGTTCAATACCTTTGCCATCCAGGCCGTCCTGGCCGGGGTGATCCTGGCGGTACTGCTGGTTGTGTACTTCCTGCGCCGCCGGGAATACCATCGCCGCCCCGGGGACCTGTTCTGGCTGTTCTGCCTGTATTACGGCGGGACTCAGGCGGTGCTGGACTCCACCCGGATCGACTCCACCTATTTCCTGAGCAACGGCTTCGTCAGTGTGACCCAGGTGCTGGGGCTGGCGGCGGTGGTGACGGCACTGGTGTGCTTTACGGTCCGCTATCTGAAAACCGGTGGCTGGAAGCCCGGGGCGGCATCGCTGTGGGTGGTGAGCCTGCTGTTTCTGGGTGGCGCGGGGTATATGGAATACTATGTCCAGCGCCACGGCAGCCAGGCGGCCTTTGCCTATTCCGTTATGGCCATCTGCATGGGCCTGGTCCTGGTCCTCGGAACGATCCTCTGGTCGGTCACCCGCACCAGGGAGATCCCCCGGAGCAGGCCGACGGTGTATGAGAGCCTGAATCAGGGAGATTTTGAATAACAGAGGGCCCTGCGGCAAATCCTGCCGCAGGGCCTTTTGCAATGTTTTATAATTCCCAAAATTTAGAACCCCCCGGGGGGCTTCCGTGGGCCAGAATGCTGTGCTACTATATAGCTACGGTTAATACACAACCTTCCCGAAAAGGCGCTGCACCATGGGAAGAGGTGCGGCGCCCTTTTGCGGAGGTGAGGGGGAAATAAAAATGAATCTGTTTACATCCTATGAGGAAGAAAATATCCACTATTGGACTCACCGGGCATCCGGTTACTCCGGCGTGAACCAGGAGGAGCTGGCCACGGCGCAGAAGCACATCTGGGGTGCGGCCCTCTATGAGCGGATCGCCGCCCGTTTCCCGGGCAGAAAGCCCGGCTCCATCCGAGTGCTGGATGTGGGCACGGGCCCGGGCTTCTTCGCCATCATTCTGGCGGAGATGGGCTTTCGGGTGACTGCCGTGGATTACACTGCCTCCATGCTGGAGGAGGCCGGGCGCAATGCAGGCGCACTGGCGGATAAAATTGATTTTCGGCAGATGAATGCCGAGAAGCTGACCTTTGCGGACCACAGCTTCGATGTTTTGGTCACCCGGAATGTGACCTGGAATCTCCACGACCCGGAGGCAGCCTATGGCCATTGGACCCGGGTGCTGGCCCCCGGCGGGCTGCTGCTGAACTTTGATGCCAACTGGTATCGGTATCTCTGGGATGCGGAAGCAGAACAGGGCCACAGGCAGGATCGGGAAAATCTGGCTGACTCCGATGTGCGGGATGAGAACGCCGGAACGGATGTGGATGCCATGGAGGCCATTGCCCGGCAGACCCCGCTGTCCAGGCAGCACCGGCCCCAGTGGGACCTGAATGTACTGGGCAGCTACGGAATCCAGGCCAGTGCGGATGAAAACATCTGGCGGCGGGTCTGGACCAAGGAGGAGCGGATCAACAATGCCTCCACCCCCATGTTCCTGGTGGAGGGCCGGAAGCCCGGTCTGCTGGAAAATTAAAGGGGACGTTCTGTTTGAAAAAGTATATAGGCAAACGCCTTTTGCAGCTGCTCCCCGTACTGCTGGGTGTCACCTTTTTGTCTTTTGCCATGATGCGGGCCGCAGGAAGCGATGCCATTACAGAGCTGTATGGCGACAAAGGGGCCGTTGCCCAGGAAATCATTGATGCCAAGCGGGCGGAGCTGGGGCTGGATCAGCCTTTTTTGGTGCAGTATGGCGCTTGGCTGAGGGGTCTGCTGACGGGAGACATGGGCGTGAGCTATGTTTCCGGAAAAAAAGTGTTTGATACCTTTGTCTCCAAGCTTCCGGCTACGCTGCTGCTTACCGCGCTGTCCATTGTGGCCACGGTGGTGATTTCCATACCCCTGGGAATCTGGGCGGCGGTGCGTCAGGACCGGTTCGTGGACTATTTTTTGCGCTTTTTCAGCTTTATCGGCAACAGCCTGCCAAATTTCTTTGTGGCGCTGCTGCTGATGCAGCTTTTTTCGATAAAATGGAAGCTGCTTCCCGTGATTTCCAATGGAACAACGCTGGGCGGTGCCATTCTGCCGACGCTGACCCTGGCCATTGCCATGTCCGCCAAGTATCTGCGGCAGGTTCGTGTTACAGTTCTGGAGGAGTTGGGTAAGGACTATGTTTTGGGGGCCAAGGCCCGGGGCGTCCGGGAAAGCGTCACCCTGTGGAAAAGTGTTCTGAAATCCGCAATGCTGACCATTATCACGCTGCTGGCTCTGTCCATCGGCAGCCTGCTGGGCGGCACAGCCATTATTGAAAGCATTTTCATGTGGGACGGTGTGGGCAAGCTGGCGGTGGATTCCATTACCATGCGGGATTATCCCCTGATCCAGGCCTATGTGGTCTGGATGGCCATCATTTATGTGGTGGTGAATCTGATCACCGATATTCTCTACCATGTCCTTGACCCGAGAATCCGACTGGGGGTGCAGGAAGGATGAGCACATGCAAGCCGCAAAAGCATCCCAAAAACACGGTGAAGACCCGCTTGATCATTTTCAGTGTTCTGGCCATTGTGCTGGTGGTGTGCGCCTTCTTTTCCGAGTACCTCACACCCTATGATCCCTATCTGCAAAATCTGGATATTGCCAAGCAGGCGCCAAGCCGAGAGCACCTTTTGGGCACGGACCGGTATGGCCGGGATATGCTGTCCCGGGTCATTGCAGGCAGCCGTGCCAGTATTTTTTCAACGCTCCTGCTGGTCGCTGTGATCACAGCGATTGGCACGGCGGTGGGCGTTGCCTGCGGCTGGACCGGAGGCTGGGTGGATACGGTGCTGATGCGGCTCTCGGATGTGTTTCTGGCCTTTCCCGGGCTGGTGTTTGCACTGGCGGTTGCGGGAACCCTGGGCGGCGGACTGCAAAACGCAATGATTGCCTTGGCGGCCATCTCCTGGCCCAAGTATGCCAGAATCGCCAGAAGCCAGACCTTGGCTCAGAAGGAGACGGCATGGATGAAAGCGGTCCGCCTTTCCGGCAGCAGCACAGGAAAGATCATTTTGGGGCACATCCTGCCCAACATTATGGGCCCCATTCTGATCACATCTATGCTGGACATCGGCACCATGATGATGGAGCTGGCGGCCCTGAGCTTTTTAGGGCTGGGGGCCAAGCCTCCCATTCCCGAATGGGGCAGCATGATGAGTGATACCCGGAGCCTGATGACTACGTCTCCCTGGATCCCTTTCAGCCCGGGGATTGCGATCTTCATCTCGGTTATGATTTTTAACCTGCTGGGCGACACCGTCCGGGACTATGCAGACCCTAAAAGCCGGAGGTAAGCAAATGGAAGCCATACTCAAATATGACCGTGTGGAGCTTTCCTATTTGGGGCAGCCGGTGGTGCAGGATGTGAGCTTTTCTCTGGAACCTGGGGAGATCCTGGGCATTGTGGGGGAGAGCGGCAGCGGCAAAAGCACACTGATCAAGGCGGCCATGGGGCTGCTTGGCAGCGAGGGCTGCGTTACAAAGGGGCAGATCTGCTACCGGGGCAGGAATCTGCTTGGTTTGCCATCCAAGGAACTCCGCAAGCTGAATGGCCCGGAGTTGGGCTACATTTTTCAGAACGCCGGAAGCGCCTTCTGCCCCATCCGCACGGTGGGGGCGCAGCTGTATGAGACGATGCGCGCCCACGGCAAAATTTCCAGAGCGGAATTTGGGCCCCAGGCGCTGGAAATGCTCGAAAAGCTGGGCTTTGAAAACGGGGAGCGGATTTTGGCGTCCTACCCTTTTGAGCTCTCCGGCGGGATGCAGCAGCGCATCGGTATTGCAGCGGCCATGCTCTTACGGCCCAGTGTGCTTTTGGCGGATGAGCCCACCTCTGCGCTGGATGTGACCATTCAGAAGCAGGTGGTGGAGGAAATGGCGCTGGTTCGCAAAACCTTTGGCACAGCCATTGTTTTGGTTTCCCACAATCTGGGGGTCATCGGGGCTTTGGCGGACAACGTTCTGGTGCTGAAGGACGGGAAGTGCGTGGAATACGGCAGATGCGACCAGGTCCTGTCGAATCCAGGAAGCGCGTATGCCAAAGCGCTGCTATCCGCCGTCCCCCGGCTTCGGAGGTAAAAGCAATGGAACCGATCTTGAAAGTAGAGGCGCTGACGAAGACCTTTTCCGGGCAGCGGGAAATTGCCGCGGTAAACGGAATCAGCTTTGAACTGTTCCCCGGGGAGTGCCTGGCCATCATCGGCGAGAGCGGCAGCGGAAAGACCACCGCCGTGAATATGATTTCCCGGCTGACCGACGTGACAACCGGAAGCATTTTTTTGGAGGGACAGGAAATTACCCATAGGAAGGGAAAGCAGCTGCGGGAAGTCTACAGACAGATGCAGATGGTTTTCCAGACACCAACGGATTCCTTCGATCCCCGCCGCACCCTGGGGGACGGCATCGGAGAAAGTCTGTGCAATGCGGGTCTCACCCGAAAAGAGACCCAAAAGAGGGTGGAGGCGCTGCTGGAAAAATGCGGCCTCCCCGGAGAATTTGCAAATCGCTATCCCCACCAGGTCAGCGGCGGCCAGTGCCAACGGGCGGCCATTGCCCGGGCCTTGGCCATTGAGCCAAAGCTGCTGATCTGCGATGAGGCAACCTCTGCGCTGGATGTGACGGTGCAGAAGGAGATCATTTCTCTCTTGAACGAGCTGCGAAAGCAGCGGGGGAAAAATTTGTCGATTCTCTTCATCTGCCACGATATTTCCCTGGTCCAGCAGTTCTGCGACCGGGTGCTGGTTATGTACCATGGGAAAATTGTGGAAGAAGGTACGCCGGATGCCGTAATCCGCGCGCCGAAAAACGACTATACAAAACGCCTGATTGACAGCGTTTTGTAATATAATTTTGATGTGATGCCGTGACGTCCGGCAAAACATAAAACAACCGTGAAAGGAACCAATAAAATATGAAAAAATGCATTTCCCTTCTCCTGGTTGCCTGCCTGACGCTTCTTTTGCTGACGGGCTGCGGCAGCAACGCAGCGGATTCTTCCGCAAACGGCGGCAGTACGGAGCAGACTTCTGCCCCGGCTGTGAAGAAAACCATGGTCATCGGCGACACCACCTTCAATTCCGAAAACTGGGAGGAGACGGTGGACCCCCACCGGACCTACAATGGCTGGGCCTGCATCCGCTATGGCATCGGCGAGACTCTGGTCCACTATACGGATTCCATGGAGCTGGAGCCCTGGCTGGCGACGGACTGGACCAATGACGGCGACTGCACCTGGACGATTACCCTCCGGGAGGGCGTGAAGTTCTCTTCCGGCAGGGAGATGGACGGCGAAGCCGTGAAGCAGTGCCTGGAGCACCTGCTGAAAAACCACGACCGGGCTCCCAGCGATACCAAGATCGTGGACCTGCAGGCAGAGGGGCAGGTCTTGACCATTACCACCAGCGAGCCGAACCCCGCCCTGATGAACTACCTGGGGGACCCCTACGGCTGCATCATCGATGTGGATGCCTCGGATTTTGAAACCGGCATTGTAGCCGGTACCGGCCCCTATGCGGTGAAGGAACTGGTCACGGACGACCATCTGACCCTTATCCCCAACGGCAATTACTGGGACGGTACCCCCAAGCTGGACGAGCTGACCGTCCGCACACTGTCCAACGGAGATACCCTGTCCGCGGCCCTGCAGGCCGGCGACATTGATGCTGCCTATGGCATGGCCTATGAGGCCTACCCCAATTTTGAAAACGGCGGCTATCAGTTTTCCGCCATTCAGACATCCCGGGCCTTCTTTGCCAGCATGAATATGACAAGTCCTGTCATTCAGGACGCCGCCGTGCGGAAGGCCATTGCCATGGGCATCAACAAAGCGGGATTTGTGAAAACCCTGCTGGACGGTCATGGGGTTGCTGCCAACGGCGCTTTCCCGGATGGTTTCAGCAGCTTTGGCGGCGAGCACGTAAAGGCGGAAGAATATGACCCTGAGGGGGCTAAGGCGCTTCTGGAGCAGGCCGGTTGGGTGGATACCGACGGTGACGGCATCCGGGAAAAGAACGGCACGAAGCTGACGATCCGCTGGCTGACCTACCCCAGCCGTCAGGAGCTGCCCCTTCTGGCCGAAGCGGCCCAGGCCTCCCTGAAGGAGATCGGCATGGACGTGGACATCAACTGCACGGCTTCCCGCCGGGAGTTCCTGGCAGATATGACCAGCTGGGATGTCTACGCTTCTGCCCTGGTCACGGCCCCTTCCGGGGATCCCCAGTATTTTTTCACCACCTCCTGCGTTCCCGGCATGAGCTATAATTTCGGCGCTTATGACAATCCCAAGGTGACAGCCCTCATCGAAGAACTGTCGAAGGAATTCGACACAACCAAGCGGGGTGAGATTGCGGTGCAGCTCCAGCAGATGATCCTGGACGACAATGCCTATGTCTTCTGCTCCTTCCTGCAAATGAACATGATCTCCAAGGAAAACGTCCGGAACTATACCGCCCATGCCTGTGACTACTACCAGGTGACGGCGGAGCTGGATATCATGTAAGGGAAATCCTGAGCGTAGTGAATGAAATACATTAAAGCATATTGAGACATGAACGCACCATTGCCAACTCTGAGGCTGAAGCCTGGAGCCAGCAATGGTGCGTTTATGCTATGTTGGCGTATTTGTGGAATGGGGAGTGGGCATCGGTTAAAACCTATTCTGGTTCTATAATAAATGGGCTGTGGATAACTTTTCGGCAAAAAATGGTTTTTGTGGCCAGTGCTAGGAAGCACTGGCCACTGCGGTAGAAGGGGACTTTTCCAACAGCCCTCTATTTGATTTATATGTCGATCTCCAGCGTCACCGGGCAGTGGTCGGAGCCTTGGATATCCGTCAGGATATCCGCCTGGGTGATGTTATCCCGGATGCGGTCAGACACCAGAAAATAGTCAATGCGCCAGCCAGCATTCTTGGCCCTGGCCTGGAAGCGGTAGGACCACCAGGAATAGAGGATCTTTTCCGGGTACAGGCAGCGGAAGCTGTCCGTAAACCCGGCGGAGAGGAGCGCGGCGAAGGATTCCCGCTCGGGCAGGGAATAGCCGGCGTTTCCTTCGTTGGTTTTGGGATTTTTCAGGTCAATGGCTGTGGCCGCCACATTCAGGTCGCCGCAGGCAATGACCGGTTTCTTAGCATCCAGAGCCACCAGATATTCCCGGAAGGCCTTGTCCCAGCTGAGCCGATGGTCCAGCCGTTTCAGCTCCTGCTGGGAATTGGGGGTATAGCAGGTGACAAGATAAAAGCGGTCGTATTCCAGTGTGATCAGCCGTCCCTCCGTGTCCAGCTCGGGAATGCCGATGCCGTAGGTCACGGACAGGGGCGGCTTTTTGGCGAAGATGGCCGTGCCGGAATAGCCCTTTTTCTCGGCGGAGTTCCAGAATTGGCTGTAGCCGGGGGTTTCCAGGCTGATTTGCCCGGGCTGGAGCTTGGTCTCCTGCAGGCAGAAGAAGTCTGCGTCCAGGTTCCGAAAAACCTCCTCAAAGCCCTTGCCCACACAGGCCCGCAGGCCGTTTACGTTCCAGGAAATGCATTTCATGGTTCTTTCTCCTCTTCGCTGCTGCCCAGGGTGGCGCTGTTATCCCGGAAGAGCAGCTCGTTGTTTTTTAGGGTCAGCTCCCGATCCCCGCTTTGGATGGTTACGGAGGAATAGCCGCCGTAGCCGATGCAGGTCTTGGCCAGACACGCTCCGGCCAGGGAAAAATCGATTTCCTGCATTTGGTTGCCGGCAGGGGAGAGGGTGACGGTCAGAGCGCCGTTCTCCTCGGCGACGGTCAGAAGCCGGATGCCGCTGGGGTAGAGGCTTTCCAGGTTTTCGTCCGTTGGCCCCAGCAGGTATAGCCGCAGCACATACTCCAGCGCTTCATCCGCACAGTCCCGGGCCTCTGCACCGATGGGCAGATCGGAGAAGCTGTAGACCAGGTTTTTTCGGGGATAATAGAATGTAACGGTTTTTTCTCCGGCGGGGGAGGGGGCGCAGCCGGTGAGCAGCAGCAGAGCCAGAGCAATGGCAATGACGCGCTTCATGTGGCATCCACCTCCGTATCAAAAATCGGGAAGGTCACATAAAATCGGGTGCCGACGCCCACCTGGCTGTCCACCCGGATCTCGCCCCGGTTCCGGGACACGATGGCCCGGACAATGGCCAGTCCCAGGCCGCTGCCGCCGGTCTGCCGGGAGCGGGCCTTATCCACCCGGTAAAAGCGCTCGAAGATGTGGCTCAGGGCCTCCTCGGGAATGCCCATGCCGGTGTCCGCCACGGTGAGCTTGGCAAGGTCCATGCTGCGGCTCAGGGTTACGGAGACGGTGCCGCCGGGGCGGTTGTACTTGATGCCGTTTTCCATAAGGTTGAAGACGATCTGGTACAGGTCGTCCCGGGTGATGAGTACGGTGCTGTCCCCGTCCAGATCCAGCTCCAGGGAAATGCCGCTTTTTTTCGCCACGGGGTTCAGCATTTTGGCGACCTGGCGGATGGTGGGGGCCATGCGGATGAGCTCGGCCTCCGGCAGAGGCTGACCGTCCACCTTGGTCAGGGACAGGAGCTTGGCGGTCATGCGGTTCAGGCGCTCGGCCTCGCTGCCGATGTCCTCCACGAATTCCCGCATGGTGTCGGCGTCCATATCGTTTTGCAGAATGGAGTCCGTCAGCAGCTTGATGGAGGCCAGAGGTGTCTTCAATTCGTGAGAGGCGTCGGAGACGAACCGGCGGCGCTTCTCCTCGGAGTTTTGCAGCCGCTCCGTCAGGTCGTTGAATTCACTGGCCAGCAGCGTCAGCTCGTCGTTGCCGCCCACGTTGACCTTCTGGTCATAGTTGCCCTTCTGGATGGTGTGCATGGAGTCCATAATGGCCCGCATACGCCGGGAGAAGTGGCTGGTGTAGATCAGGGAAAAGAGAATCACCGCCAGCTCCAGAATGACCGTGACCCGGAGAATGGTTTGCAGCAGCAAATCGATGACGGCACCCTGGGCGGTGTCGTATTCCGTGATGTAGACGCAGCCGGTCACGGTGCCGAAGTCCACAATGGGCGTGGCGGCCCGGGAGATCATGGCCCCGCTGTGGTAGCGCCAGGTGAACACGTCGTTGCCCTGGCAGGCCCCCAGAATTTCCGGCAGAAGGGCATACTGCCCCAGGGCTTCTCCGGTGCTGTCGTAGATGCACAGCCCTGCGCTGTCCGTCACCAGCAGCCGGGAGGCCCGGAGACTTTCCAGCTGATTCAGAATGCCGGAAACCGTGGCGGTGTTCCATACGTCCAGGGTGGACAGCTCGTCCGAGGCCAGCTGGCATTTTTCAATCATGGCGCTTTCCTTGTTTTCGTAGAAGAGGCGCTGGCTGAGACGGGTGCAGAAAAGATTGAGAAAGAGCAGTACCGCCGCCGTAACGGCAATGTAAGTCAGGGTGTAGTGAAATTGGGCGGTACGGTACCCCCGCAGCCGGGTCATTTTACTTTCGGAAATAGTAGCCCACTCCCCACTTGGTCAGAATATGCTGGGGTTCGGCTGGATTTTCTTCCAGCTTCTCCCGCAGCCGACGGATATGGACGTCCACCGTCCGAATATCGCTGCGATATTCATAGGCCCAGATGGTGTCGAGCAGCGCTTCCCGGGAATAGACCCGGTTGGCATTGCGCATGAGGAATTCGATCACGTCGAATTCCTTGGCGGTGAGCACCACCAGCTCGCTGCCCTTATAGGCATTCCGGGCGTCCAGGTCCAGGGTGATGTTGCCGCCGGTGAGCCGGTTGGTCTCCTGCTTTTCACCGGCCCCGGACCGCCGCAGCAGGGCCCGGATGCGGGCCTTCAGCTCCAGAATGTTGAAGGGCTTGGTCAGGTAGTCGTCGGCCCCGTGGTCGAAGCCCATGAGCTTGTCCATGTCGTCCACCTTGGCGGTGAGCAGGATGATGGGCACATCGGAAAATTCCCGAATGCGGCTGCAGGCCGTCAGCCCGTCCATGACCGGCATCATCACATCCAGCACCACCAGGTCCGGATTTTCACTTTTGGTCAGCTCCACGGCCTCCTGACCGTTGGAGCCGGTGATCACGTCATAGCCGTCGCTTTTCAGATTGAAGCGGATTCCCTTGACGAGCAGAGCCTCGTCATCTACTACCAGGATCGTCATACAATACCCCTTTCTCCCAGGAAGCTCCCCAAAATCCTGAACAAATCATGACCATTTTGCAAATAGCCGCAAGGACGGATTGACGGGGATTTGAAATACTGTTATAATATCAATAGTATACACGACTTTTTCCTGCCGGACAACCCCGGCAGTAAAATTTTAGGGGGAAACCATGAAAAAAAACTTGCTTTCACTGCTTTTGGCGCTGAGCATAACCGCCGGGTGCCTGAGCATTCCTGCCTATGCAGAGACCACCGCAACGGATGAGACCGAAGACCCGGCCATGACCGAGACCCTGCCGGACCTGGCGCAGGATGCCCAGGCCCCCCAGACGGAGTATGCCTTCGGCTCCGTCAGCATCCTGAACGGCTGCCGCACGCTGGACGGGCAGGTCCCCCTGGCCGGTTCGGACCGAAAGCTGGATACGGCCCAGGCGGCCATCATCTATGAGCGCAATACAGGAACCCTGGTCTATGCCTATAATCCCGACACCAAGCTGCCCCCCGGAGCGCTTTCCAAGATCGTTACGGCCCTGATTGTTGTGGAACGGGTGGAGAACCTGGACACCGTCGTAACGGTCCAGCCCGGCATCGCCTCCCGAATCCCCGGCGGCGCAACCAGTACCAAGCTGAAAAGTGAGGAGCAGATGTCCGTCAAGGATCTGCTGCACTGCATGATCATGCAGAATGCTGCCGATGCCGCTGTGGCACTGGCGGAGTACGTGGCTGGCACCCGGGCCACTTTTGTGGATATGATGAATCAGCGGGTGAAGCAGCTGGGCTGCACCAGCACGGAATTTACGGATGTCCACGGTGTCGGTTCCGGCAACCAGACCACCACCGCCCGGGATATGGTCCGCATCATGATGGCTTGCAGCGACAATCCCGCGGTGAAGGAGCTGCTCTCCACCCAGACCTATGAGGTCCCGGCCACCAACCTGTCCGAGAAGCGGAAGCTGCAATCTCTGGACTATATGATGCAGAATAAGATCGTCACCAAGTATATTGACGACCGGGTCACCAGCGGCTTCGCCAGTTATTCCGCGGATACCGGGGCCAGCATTGTGGTCACCGCGGACAATACGGAGACCGCAGGTGTAACGGGCATGAATTTGGTCTGCGTCATCATGGGGGCCACCCGTGTCTTCGCGTCCAACGGCTGGCAGGTGACCAGCTATGGCAACTTCGATGAAATGGTGAAGCTCCTGGGCTATGCCTATAATAATTTCCTGGTCCACCGGGTGATCTACAACGGCATGAGCCTGACCCAGCTTCCGGTGGCCGGCGGTGAGACGAATGTTGTGGGTGTGGCCAATGTAAACGTCGATACGGTGCTGCCCTCCAAAGCCAGAATGGCAAACCTTATCCGGAATGTATCCGCCCGGGACGGCGGCCTGTCGGCCCCCATCGAAAAGGATTCCGTCATCGGTACGGTAGAGCTCTGGTACAGCAATTCCTGCCTGACGGAGGCCCAGCTGCTGGCGCAGCAGCCGGTGCGTACCGCTGCGGATTCGGGCCTGACGGTCTACAGCGCTCTGGCGCCCCAGACCCAGAGCGAGAGAAGCAGCCTTTCCGGGGTGGTGCTGATTGTCTGCGCTGTCATATTGGTGCCGGTTGTCAGCTATCTGGCCATCAATTCCTATCTGCGCTACCGGGCCCAGACCAGACGCCGCAAGAGAAGAAAGAGCCGGAGAAGGAGTCAGTAATGGAAACCTGGGAAGAACTGGAAGAAAAATGCCTGCACTGTGACCGCTGTGAGCTGTGCAGGACCCGCCATAATGTGGTCTTCGGTGTGGGCAATCGCAGCAGCCGTCTGCTCTTTGTGGGCGAGGGCCCGGGGGAGCAGGAGGACCTGCAGGGCGTCCCCTTTGTGGGTCCCGCAGGCAAGCTCCTGGACGATATGCTCTCCATCATCGACCTGGACCGGGAGAAATGCTACATCGCCAATATCGTCAAATGCCGCCCGCCTCGCAACCGGGACCCCCAGCCCCAGGAACAGGACGCCTGCATCGGCTTTTTGGAAGATCAGATCGCCCTTTTGCAGCCGAAGATCATCGTCTGCCTGGGCCGCATTGCCGCCCAGCGCCTGATCGCTCCAGAGTTCCGCATCACCCGTGATCACGGCACCTGGACAGCCCGGGACGGCGTCCTCTACTCCGCCATGTACCACCCCTCCGCCCTCCTCCGCGACCCCACCAAGCGCCCCGAGACCTTTGATGACCTGCTGCTCCTCCGCAAAAAAATTCAGGAGCTGAATATTTGATCGAAGTCTTGACTTTTTCCCAAAGAGCGGCTATAATGAACGAGCTTGTGATGCTAGTGTAGCACAGTCGGTAGTGCATCTCACTCGTAATGAGAAGGTCGCCTGTTCGAGTCAGGTCACTAGCTCCAGAAAAACACCCGGTTTTCTAGTAAAACCGGGTGTTTTCATAACTTTTTGAGGTGGTTTGAAAGACCCCAAAATTGGCTTGGCGTTAATTTGGCGTTATTTTTTTGAAACCGTGATTTTTTGAGAAAAAAGGAAAATTGAAAAACCGGATTTTCAGAACTTTTCTGAGGTGATTTGTTTTTGACGAAAAATAGACGCAACAGGACAGAGGAAAAAGATTATTCCGAAAACTCGGAGAATACAGAACTTTTTGAATCGTTTTTGCTTCGATGATAACATGACAGTTTTGGATGAAACCATAACTTTTCAGAAGATACCAAAAGTTGCTGGGTACACCATTATTTGGCGTTACTTTTTACGATGGGAAGCAGCTTTCGGTGCCTCAACCATAAAACAAAGCAGGTAGGATATGGAATCCGACCTGCTTTGTTTTATACCTGAGTCATTATGCTCCGGTTTTGCAGAGCATATTTTCAAGAGCGTTGGATGCTGTGCGATCATTCTCTTTCAGGGCGTGGGCGTAGATGTTCATGGTCGTGGAAGCCTGTGCATGACCCAAACGGTTGGACACGGTACGGACATCCTGATGCGCGGCAATCAGCAATGTTGCTGATGTATGACGCAATCCGTGGAAGGGAATGTGCGGAAGCTGATCGGCTGGCTCCTTGCCTGCATTGTAGCGATCAATAGCATCCTGGAAGGTGGCATATGGTGTAGAGTAACTCATCATGGAGCCGTCAGACTGGGTAAAGAGCCAGTTATTGCCTTTCCAGTAGGCACCCAGCGATTCCTTTGTTTTGGTCTGCTCGACCATCAAATTGCAGAGCCGGTCCGTCAGGAATCTGGGGATGCTGACCTCTCGACGGGAGTTTTTCGTTTTCGGTGCTTTGCAGACCTGCTTGCCGTCAACCACTGCTGCGGCTTTGGTGACGCTGACGGTGCTGTTCTCAAAGTCAATATCAGACCATTGTAGCGCCAGCATTTCTCCTTTCCGCAGCCCGGAGAAGACCGCCAGATTAAAAAGAACTCTGAGCTGTTCTGGCATGGTTCTGGTCAGCGTGTAATCACCAACCTGATACTGGATGCCGGTATCATCCACCCGGCGATGGCCCCGTGTGTAGATTTCATAGGGCTTTTCAATGAAATCAAGGAAGCAGCCTACCTGTGCCGGTGTGAAGAACTTCAGCTTATCTGCAACATCCTCACCGTGGGTGCGAACCTTGTCACAGGGATTCCGGTTCAGGACTTCCCAGTCCACAGCGGTTTTGAGAATGGAGGACAGAACATTGGCTGTTTTGGCAATGGTTCCCTTGCTGTAGCCTCCGGGCTTGCCGTCCCGCCGCACACCGTCTTTTGTCATGGACACATAGAAGGCGTTGACATTGTGGGGTTTGATTTCCGTCAGGATCATGTTACCGAGCATGGGAAGAATTTTGTCATCAATTTCTGCGTTGTACTTTTCCAGCGTACCCGGCTCAAGATTTTGAGAAGCGTATTCTTCTCTCCACCGGTCAACGAACTCTCGCAGGGTGGTTTTTTCTCCCGCCAGAACCAACCCATTTTTTACACGGTTCTCAAAGTCGATGGCAAATGCCTGTACCGCCTTTTCCTTTTTCTTTGGTGACAGGTCTTTCGGGGGTGTAAAAGTGGTTGTTTCTCTTTTACGATGTCCGTTCAGGTCGAAACCAGCATATACGGAAATCTGGTATGTACCATTGCGTTCTCTGATTGTTGCCATTGTGTTGGCTCCTCCATTTCTTTTAGTTTATGCAATTACTATACCGAGAAAAATGGGGTTGCACCACTTTGTCAAGAACCGAACTTTTTTGCTGTAAAAAATTCGATTATTCGAAAAACTATTAGAGTTTTTCTACTCTACGGCGGTAACGCAAACAGGCTCAAACAGGGACAGCACCTGTTCGAGATTTATTAGATGCTTATTCCCACTTTTGATGGATGGGATCGTGCCATCGGCAATCAGCTTGCGAAGGGTATATTCGGTGATTTGGGTTTCGGGATCAAGCTGCTTGAAGTAGTCAGCTGCTTGTTTGATACTTCGGATTTTGCACATAATATTACCTCCGGTGTGATGGATATAGATCATCAAAGTCACATGAATGCGCTGGAAGAAAAGCTCCTCCAGCGCATGGTATCTGACGTTGATGTGGCAGCGCCGGTTGTTTGCCCGCATATAAACATACGAATTCCGGCGTTGCGTTTTTAAGATACCTTGATGTTATGTCCACCATTTTTGCCACGCACCCCTGGTGGAAGGAATGATACAAGCCGCCGTTGGCATGGCTGTCATAGCTCCACAGTACCGCTGCCCGATAGCTGGCGGATACCGCAGGGCTTCCCCCTAGTCCTTGGGAGAGCGTGAGCAAGTTTCATTGTCCCCTATGGATGTGTGATATGCCCAGAGTGCCACACTGGGCTTGGAGGTTGCGTAGATCGCTCGGATGGCTTCTTGTAAAGCATCTGTCATGGCGGCGCAGCTCCTGAGAACATCCATAGGTGTTTGTGCTTGTACCATTGTCTATTCAGCTTTCAAGGTTCAGAGAAGGGCTTTGAAATGTGTCCCTTCACCTATCACCGATTTCAAGGCGATTTTTTAGGGTGTTTTGCAAAAAAACTTAAAATTTTTTTCTTTGCGCCTTCGATGCTTTCATAGACGCTGAGAATCGCCGCTCCCTCATGTTTTGCAATGTGCGCCAAAGTTTGGCCATCAACTGCATACATCCAAAGCCTGCGAAATTGCGTTTGTGTGAGAACACCTTTTATCTGTGCAAGCACGGTGCCTTGCTCCAATTCCTGCCCATCCGGTGCCGGAATCGTTTCTAAGTATTCTTCAAATCCGGTTGAGCTGATGGTGTGATTCCAGTGTATATGCTCCGCTTTTTCTTCCTCGTGGCTGCTGTCATCCAGTAATGTTTTCCAATACTGAAATTCTTCCATGCTTTTAAAATCTGTTTCTGTGAGACGGATAAAGTTGCCGTAAGCATCTTGATAGACAATAGCCATTGGTTCTTTTTTGTTCAAAGCATACTCGGTTTTATAATTGAACATTTCATTTTCTCCATTTCGTTTTGATTCGGGGTAGAGCCAAACTTCGAAATGGCGGGGAACGGCAACGGGGTCGATGGATGCAAAATGACGCACTTGTGCCGATCCGGCAATCAAGTACGTCAATGGTAAACCATATTTTAGTTAGAGCAGGATGGTATTCTGCTTTGTTTGGGAAAAGCTCCGTATATTTGGCTGGCTGTAAGTGATAAGTGAAATGACCATGCACAATTTCTCCGTAAAACCGAAATAAGTTTCAGTAAAAAAAGATAGTTTACTGTATTCACTTGGCGCAATCCGTAATGTAAAATACTTCTGAGGTGAATTACAATGTCAGAGTTTTCGCGCCCTTTGGGAGACACGGTAAAAAAAGCCAGGAAAAAGATGGGGTTGACGCAAAACCAGGTTGCTATTTTGACCGATTCGGATGAACGAACCATCATGAACATCGAAAAATACAAGGCCAATACGACAATGGAAGTTCTGTATCCACTTATTCGCATACTGAGGATCGATCCAAGGGACATCTTCTGTCCTGAAATGGACAAGGAGTCTCCCGCCCATTACCAGCTCCAGATGCTGATTAACGATTGCAGTGAGGAGGAAGCCGCTACCCTCATTCCAATATGTCAAGCTGTTATATTGGCATTAAGAGCCAACGACGGAATCCCAATCAAAGAAAAAAGAGCCTGCCTCCCTTGAAATCAGGGGAAGCAGGCTCTGCGTTTACGTCTGGCTCATTTGCTTACGACCATTTTCAATTTTACAACGTTAATACAGGTTTCCTTCCTGCATTTGGGACAGAACAGTGGGAACTTGACTAGTACAGTATCCGCATATACTTTGGTCCGAGTTTTGTTGCCACAAATTGGGCAGGGAATCCACAGGGAATTAGGCTGCACGTTCTCCATACTTTCTTCTCCCGCAATTCAGTATTGCATTTTGATATAATGATCAGATTGTATATTTAATCTATCATTATTTCAATAGAAATGTAATGGAACATGCTTTTTTGCGTATAAGTTGACAAAATCACCCAATTTCCGCGAGATTTTAACACTATTCCAGAATTGCTCTGTAATAGGCACATAAAAAGCTAGTTGAGCAATAAGTTACATTCCGTTAAGTCGGCTCTGGGAATTGGATTACATGATGGAATTGCTTATTCTCAGGATCATAGTACACGGTCGCAACCCCATGATATTTGGATACAATTCTTTCAATACTTCGCAGACCGACACCATGCAGAAGTCGATCTGCTTTCCTAGTCCGAAAGCCCCCATCCCCGTCCGGCATTGGCGGATTATCGCAGGAGTTGATGACTGAAATAACCATTACCGATTGTGCAGCGTTCCTTATTACAGATAACTCGATTAGCTTCTCTAATGAGGATTCTGCAGATTCAAGCGCATTAGAAAGCAGATTACCGTATAGTGTCGTGATGCTGGCGGCATCGAGGAAATCAGAACTATTTCCCCGAACATCGCAGTGGAACTGAATATTTTTTGCTTTACAGTCATCCCGAAACCGCAGCAACAGCAGATTCAAAATAGGGTCAGCACATAGTTTTGCTTGGGTAGAGGGTGCAAATGCTTCTTCAAGGCCAGAAATATATGTTTCAATCTCAGCTGATCCATTTTGTTTTGCTAGGGCATCAATGGTTCCCAGATGTTTTTTGATATCATGGATCAGAATGCGTTGATTCTCAAACTGCTCCTGTAGCGCACTGTAGTATGCAATGTCGGCCTGTTCTTTTTGTGTACTTAATTGTAGCGCAAGGTATTCTTCGTTCGCCTTTTGCAAAGCATTGTATAAGGCAAGAAACATCATATTAACGACCAAGAGCGTTACGACAATTATGATTGTCATAATTCCAATTGTTCCGGAGATTCCTGCATTCATTCCAATGTAAACAATAACGATTGCTAAAATAGACGATAATAGCGGTAACCCGCAAAATAGGATCATCCGCTTTGGTTCTTCAATTAAACGTTTGTGTGGAGCAAATATGCGGGAGCCTATAGTTGAAAATAGAAGATACAAGAGCTTGCTAAGAATAACAAGAAGAATTAAGACTTGAAAATTATATGTATATGCAGAAAATTCATAACCACATAAGCTAAGCCATAGTGCGACTATAATTTCGGAACCAATCATAACAAAGCACAAAAACGCAGTATGTAGGAAGGCTGTTTTTGTATTACACCGATAATTTTGCTTAATTAATAAAAAATTGACAACGCCGAAAGAAATTGCGTTAATTGTGGTGTTACTCAAAAGCGAAAAAGCAAACAGAACCGTATATCCAATAAAAAATGAAAGGAGTTGAAAAAAACCAGTTTTTTTCTTACTAAACAAATATTCAAGATACAGCCAAGCAATCAGTAATTCTATGACATATAGTGCAGCAAAACATATTTTCTCGACCATCATTTTATACTCTCCATATACACCAAATATGTATTTTTAAAATGAGTGAATTTCCTCCTGGACAAAAATGCGTCCATTTGCTGCTTACCGTTCTTTAAAATTACACTGTCCTTGCCAATGCTGTAAATAAAGCGCATATTGATGATGTAGCTGCGATGTGTCGAATAAAAGCACGGTAAAGAAAGTACTTCACGCCAGTATTCCATATTTTTACTGCTAATTATATCCCCATCTGTTGTATGGACTATTGTTTTTCGATTGGTAGTTTCCACACAAATGATCTCCTCCGACTTCCGCACAAATATGCCGGTGCTTGTTTCGATTGGAAACTCGCAGGTTTCAATACTATAGGCATAAACCGCGTCCTTCAGATTGCGAAACAGTCTAATTTTATCAATTGGCTTGGACAAATAGCGGAAAACCTGAAAGCGCATGGCTTCATCCAGATAATCCGGGTAGGCTGTTACAATAAATATTTTGATCCTTGGGTTCTTCTTTTTCAATTTTGCCCCGGCATGTATTCCACTGGCTCCGGGCATCTCTACATCCAGAAACGCAATATCAAATTGGTCTCCCTGGCGGATCAAATCGTCTCCTGAGTGATAGAACGTGTATTCTGGCTCTGCTCCACCCAAGTTGGCAAAAAATTCCTTCACAAGGGATAGAAGCTGCCGTAATACCACAGGGTCATCATCACAAAAAACAATTCGCATAAGAGTCCCTCCCTCTTTTTGGGAAGATTATAGCACACTTACGCGAAATTGTCATTATTCCATTTTGGGCCTTGCCGCGCTACCATATGATCCATTATAACAGACAGGAGAAACAAATCCTCTTTTGTACACAACCGCAGTCCATCCACAATATTTTGAGGTACATTATTGGAATACATATTGCCCATCAATAAATAATCCGGTGTCACCTGAAGCGCATTGCAGATATTTACAATTACTTCCAAACTTGGCTTTTCTTTTCCACGCTCGATGCTGGAGAGATAATTGTTTGAAATATCCAATCTTTCAGCCAACGCATTCTGCTTTAGTCCCATTTGGATGCGTCTTTTGGCGATTCGTAGTCCGATTCCTGTATAGTTTAGTTCCACCCTTTATCACCTTAATAAGTTTATCAAGTTTCCAGCGCGGTATCAACAATCCTTTCTGGAATAATTCTGTAATGGATGTAAAAGCGAAAACTTTTCTATCCATGGCTATTAAAAATCTGAACCAGATATATAAAATACTTTTTCCACATGTATAATGATCATTTATACATGAAATCATGCGTTTCGTTCAAGAGCTATTGATATTAAATCGAAACAGAAATAAAATGAGATTGTGCAGAATATTGCACAGTAGATTAAAAAATGGAGGCACCCAATATGAAACAAACAAACGTCCTACCGATGCTCATGCACAAGCTCGCAAAATTTACCGTATCCGCGCTTTGCGCAGTCTTGTTTATCTGCGCCAACACAAACTCCTGCTGCATGGTTCATCAACCCCAGGTGCCTGTAGAATTGGAACGGTTTAGTAAACTCAGATGATCCGGACATTGTCATCTAAAGTTGCGAAGTGGCTGGAACAGGAGGGAAATATTTCTCCTAAAGACAGAGAATTGTTTTCCTATGCGATATACAGTTTCCTGTTCGGCCTTCTTCCAATATTTATTGTTACGCTGCTGGGCCTTGCATTTGGAATGCTATGGGAAGGTATGCTAATGATCACGCCCTTTATGCTGATCCGGAAATTTAGCGGCGGATATCATTTGAATTCATCAATTCTTTGTGTAGTTCTTTCAATCGCATTACTAGCATTGGCAATGGGATTTATTAAGCTAATCGATCAGAATGGGTACATACAACTTCTGACCGTGTTTGTTCTCTTATCAGTAGTATGCCTTTGTACATTCAGTCCAGTGGAGAATGACGCCAGAAAGCTAACTGATAAAGAGAGACAGCTATTTCGCATAATTGCGTGCATTCTTGCTGTGATAGTCGTGTCAGTATACTTGATAATGTATGCAACAATATCAGTTCGGTACACTGCGGCATTTGGTATGGGTATTTTACTAGCAGCTATACTTCAGATTTTGGGCGTAGTAGGGATAAGGGAATCTATGTGATATTTTCGACAGCATTTTATAAAAATTGGATGGATTTTACTAAGGCGTATTATGTGTCAGTAATTTAACAGTAGATAGTGAGACACTTCTTTTGCTTTGCTAACAACTTAATTAGAAGTGCCACTTTCTATATATGACTAGGTGAAGCCTTTTTCGCTCCAAAAATAAATCTGATAAATCGCTTGCTTTACTAAAAAAGTGTGGAACGGAAATAAAAGGAGGTGAGATAATGAAATATGAGGCTCCAAAGGCTGTTAGAGTCGATTTCCCGGCAGCTCTTTCCCATGAAACACGCAACTAAACTCTCCTAGCTACATACCGTGCGGTTGTATGGCTGCACGGTATGTACTATAATACCTTAAAACAAGTGAAGTAGAGGATATTAACATGAATATAATTGAGCTTAGTGCGGAAGGAATAAAAAAAGCCGAAGAACTTATTTCATATGAAGAACTAATTCAGATTATTCAGCCATTTAAAACCGATATTATATATTTAGGTGGATCGCTTATTGAAGGACAAATAGAGTCACTATCCATGGGGATGGGTAATGAGTTATCGGACTTAGATATATATATAATTCGAGAACATAATAATTTTGTAAATACCGATTTTGTCTATAATCAATCCGTAAAGAAAACTTATTTTATTAACAACGTTTTAGGCGGAATAGATGTTGAAGTATTTGACAGAGACTTTATCAACAACTTAAATGAAATTCTACTCAATAAAAAAATTAATCCATCAGAAAGATGTGGTAATTTTTTTTCGGATGGTCTTGCTGACGGTGGCAGTTACAGGCTGATAAATTCATTTTTAAATCGTTTGAAATATTCAATTTGTTTGTATAATGAAGATGGATACAATGAGTTAAAAAGCCAAATTAACTTTAACAGATTTTTGGAAATAAAAAAGGCAAACCAGCTCGTTATAATTGATAACATATTTCCAGATATAATAGGGAATATTAGATTAAATCAGTTAGATGTTGCACTTTATTGCTCAAGAGAGTTGTTCCTTGAAGCCCTAGAGTATATACTTGCAAATGAGAAAATTTTTGTTGATAGGAAAAAATGGGTAGTTCTCAAATTTAGAAATCTTGTTGAACAAGAAAAAATGTATACTACACTATGGCATGAATATGGGTGTCTATTTCTTTCAGAACTTTCAAGCTTTAAAAAAATGGAACTAGTAATTAATTCGGCCATTAATACTATTAAGGATACGTTAGAAGATTCGTTATTTACTGGAGGAACTTTATGAAGATCGAGAATATGAACCAACTAAAACGAATGAACAATACTAGGATTAGAAAAATAGAGCAAAGTTACTACCTTATCAGTAATGGAGAATGCTTTGAATTGAATGAAATTGGTGCATTAGTTGTAAATGCAATTGGTAAAGACTTGTCATTTGGCAAAGTATGTATGAGATTATCAGATATATATAGCTATAAAAACATTGAAATTATTGAGCGGGATGTCAGCAATTACATTGATTATTTAATTGAAAATGATATTGTTACAATTTTAAGCGAAGAAATAGAAAGTAGTGACTATGAAAAAGTATAGCTATGATCTACATGTACATACATCCCAAAGTTCTATCTGTGCATATAGTACAGGAGCTTCACTTGTAGATAAATATATTGCTGCTGGCTATTCTGGATTTGTTACAACTGATCACTTTATAGGTGCACCTAACTGCCGTTTAGGTGGAGAAAAAAGTTGGAGAGATAAGATTACTAGATTTTGCAGTGGATATTATGATGCACTGAACCGAGGAATTCAACGGGGCTTCAATGTGTTTTTTGGCTTTGAGTTCTACTATAATTACACTGAATTTATTATATTAAATTTGAGTCCTGAAAAGCTTATTGGATTAGGCGAAGATATAGTAATGGATAAGTTACCTAATATTTTACAATCTTTTCATACTGCAGGCGGATTTATAATTCACGCACACCCATTCAGACATAGCAACAATACAAAAATCATCCGGTTGCTTCCGGAACTGATAGATGCCGTCGAAGGATTCAATGGAGAAAACATTTTTCTTTGGCCAAACGCCAATAAATTTGCAAAAATATATGCAGAAGCAATTAATAAGCCGTGTGTTTCAGGCTCTGATTTTCATGGAGATTCAGGAATTATAACCGGAGGAATGACATTTACAAAGCAGATTAACAGCTCAGAAGAAATGATATTGGAAATATCCGCAGGAAGAGGAGAAATGATTGAGAAATCAATATTTTAGAAGATTTGGCGATTATGAAAAAACAAAATATAAGAAAAGAGAATTTGTCCAATTTTGTATTTCGAGAAAACTTAAGATTGATATCGATTCTTGTTTTAGTAATTGCTGCAAAAAAATATGGTGAATGCGTTTCCGAACTTACAGTGTTTTGGTGTACGATAATTATTCTTATCGGAAATGTTAGAAGAATAACTAATAATATTCCTATATGTTACTTTTTTCGAATGACAGGCTATTTTTTCCCCTATTTACTTCCTCTCTTATTTCGTGCCTATACTTTGCAGAATTGTACTTCGCTGGTACGAGTAATATTAGGGTGTTGCTTCTCTATTTCTATCTTTTTTATATGGCTATTAATATATAGAAGTAATCTTCGAATTATGCTATCAGATCAATTAGCGGCGGCTAGTACCAGGGAACCTAAATGGGTGATATTGTTTCGAATATATAACGTATTAGGTGCAGCAGTTTGCGAAGAAATATTCTTTCGTGGATATATTTTAGGATTGGCTGTTCCTATTTTACTGAAAGTCGGAATAAGCGCTTTGTTTTTCCCTTTAGCGCATGTTGTTCTTCCCTGGGGAGAAATGTTCCCAAAAAAAGATGTTATTAATCAGTTCGTGATTGGCTCTTTTTCTGTAGCTGTATATTTCATAAGTTTAGATATCATTCCATGTATACTACTCCATTTGCTTATAAATATGATAACGGTAATTAGGTATCTTAAAGTATATGATAGACATTACCTAAGAAAAAATAGATATGAAGCACAAGACGAACCACTATTTGGCGACTTGGAGATTTAAAACATTCTTGAAAACTACAGTGGACTTATTACTGAGGAAAAATGTATGTGTAATAACTATAGTATAGATTACTGTATTAACAACTGTGAAGAATTTGAAAGAGTTGGTTTTCCTGAACTAGGTAGAAACGAAGTTTTTTTTGACAAGAAAAATAAATGTTATGTTAAATTCTATGGAATTCCATCTCATTTTACCAACGAAAAGGCTGCACTCCATTATTATAAAAATTTCTACCTTGCTCCTAAACTAGAATTCGAATCAGAAACGTGTTTAGGAATCAAATCGATAAATGGTAAAATATTGAAAACTCCATCCCTAACGCAATATCATTACATGGGTATAGCACTAAGAAAACTACATGAGTTCTCAAGGGTAAGCAAAAATATCAATACATCGTATAACGAGTACTATCTTGAGGAACATCGTAAGTGGAATAAACTTTGCAATAAATTAACAAAACATGATAGTGAGAGATGGAAAGACGCAATTGTAAATGCTGGGGCATTTCTAAATAACTTCAAAATCTGTGGGAATGACTACATCGTTCTTTGTCATAATGATTATTGTGAGCGCAATATACTATTTAAAAACGACAAAATTGCAGGAATTATTGATTTTGAGAAAAGCCGCTTTGCAGATCCTGCATGTGATTTAGCCACCATGGTTATTAAAGAGCTTGGAACGTCCAATCTTTCAATGTTCCTTGCTTCATATTCACTAACAAATATAACCAAATCGCGCTTTTTCTACTTCCCTCTATATAAAGCTCTAGAAATAATCACATGGGCGGAAACAGTTGATAAATTTTATTATCAAAAGGCTGTTGATTTTTTGCTGCATTGGGAAACCTTATATGAATATATATAATTTTCTTCAACTTGAAAGAGCACCTAAACTGGACTTACATGTTCATTTACAAGGATCAGGTAATTTACATGTAATGAACTACTTGATCAATAAAAACAAATTGACAGTGCGAGCACAAATTCTACACGATAAAAAACTCAATATCAGAATACAGCAATATTCCGAGTTAATGAGTGTATTACTAGCAGAAAAAACCACAATTTCAGACATAACGTCCTTATTTGACTATAGAACAACTGACCAATTTTTTACAACATATAAGTTTTTAAATTTATTCATAAATAGCATATCTGATTTAGACCTTTATATAAAGGGGGTAGTCATAAAACTTATAAAACAAAATATTGTATATTCCGATATAATAATATCACTTCCAGAACTAGTTGATCAGAGAATGGATATCCAACAAATTCTCATGCTATTAAATAAGTATACCAAATTAAAACAGATAAAAATAAACTGGTGGATTGATTTGGTTCGTCATAGAGGTGCAGAAAACGCTCTAAATCTATTAAAATCTGTTATTCAAAGTGATACACAGAATACCATTTGTGGAATCAATTTAGGGGGGGATGAGAAAAAAGAAACACTAGAATCATTTCAATCTGTATTCTATCTTGCGCAAGAAAACGGTTTAAAAATAAATCTGCATGATGGTGAAACTCAATTTGTTGCAAATCAAAAAATATATCAAAATTATTGCATAAATAGAATCGCTCATGGACTTTGTTATATTCAAAAAAATAATTTGCATAATTTTTTAATCGAAGTATGTTTATCAAGTAATTACAAAACCAAAATCATAAATTCTGTGTATTCCCATCCACTTTTTAAATCCATTGGAAACTTAAACAATGTAGTAATTTGTACAGATGACAGTACACTTTTTGAAACTAGCTTGGCAAAGGAGTTGTCTTATATTCTAGCATTCTATGGAAAGAAAAAACTTATCGAGGTGATTAAGGCCTCATTATTTTGTGTAAACACACAGACTGGAGAAGCAATTATTAAATGGTATTATAAAAATATAGAATAAATCCTGAATAGTTGTATCGGATAATACGTTATTTAAATAAAAAGAAGGGTATGTTATGATAAAAAAATGGAGTGTAGGCTGGGGCGTAGAAGAAAAATGTAATATGCGTTGTGAATTTTGCTATAGCAAAGAAGTAAGAAAAAATATATCAAAAATGGGGATCAAAACATATACAGACTTTATTGATAACAATCACGAATTTATATCTTCAATAAATTACGGAACGGGCGAAAATTCACTTTCTGCCACGTGGTTTGAATTAGTTAAATATATCGGTGAGAATTATCCAAATATTAAACAAGCATTAACAACAAATGGACATATATCAAAAGCATGTTTAAATACCCATAATTTAGATACTTTCGTTAAGTACATTGATGAAATAGATGTCTCACTAGACTTTTCATCTAAAGAAAGACATAACAGATTTCGTGGAAGCTCTGAAGCCTATGATATGGCTTTATCGGCCCTACAATTGTGCAAATCCTATGACAAAAAAACAACAATAGTTTTTTTAGGAACAAATGAAGTAGTTAAACCTGATAACCTTGCCGGCATATTTGAAATTGCAAATAATTTTAATTCCTATCTTCGGACAAATATATATAGGCCCACGCAAGGAATTAATGAGATATCACGGAGTTTTATCTTGGACTATTCAAATTTAATTAATATGCTCCAATGGGTTTCCCAAAGACATAAAATTATAAAAGTAAGTGACCAATTACTTTCTGCATTCCTTTTTAATAAAGAGGTAATTGATCTATCTGGTTTTTCAAGCTTAAGAATACTAGGCGATGGTAGCATTACGCCATCAACTTATTTGATTAGTGAAAAATACAGAAAGTATAACATTAAAACCGAAGGCTTAAATCTACTAAATGTTAATTTTTCAGATATAATTATACCTGAATGTATTCCTTCTTCCTGTGTAGAATGTCCACATGTAGGACTTTGTAAAGGTGGCGTTTTTGATCGAAGAATATTATGGTACGGTATCCTATCCGAACGCGATCCATATTGTCCATTAAGATATCCAGAAATAGATTATGATGGAATAAAACTTATAGAAGACTCAAACTTTAGCTCTATACACGATAGCTATTTACCAACAATTTTTTTCGCAGTGTAATAGATTAACTAAAAAAACGAAGCCCTATAGTAAAGATTGTGTAGAAAAAGTCCTGTAAAAGCTATGAAACGCTGATTGTCGGTGATAGCGTTTGGAGAAGGCCTTGGACTGGGAAATTATGTAGCTTGTCCTAGCATAGTTGAGTCCCACCAGTTCTTGTGTAGCTTTGTATCGGTCATAATGGCTTTGCAAAGCGTTTGACAATGAGGAATTTAAATGGTTCAAACTTGAGTTGTAACTTGCTGCGTCCCAGGAATTCACTGAGAGGTACATGAACAGATGCCGCAGAGAAGAGTAAAGCAGAATTTACCGGATTAAGCAACGAAAATATAGCATACGTCGCACAACAGAGCTTTACAACTTTGCCCACTCTGAATTTGTCACACCTGCAGCTCATTAGCATTTTTAGCTTTTTATTATGCTCTGATGTGATTGTATAGGACAGGAGGTCCATATCGGACATTAGCATAGTCGCATTAATCCGGCCAGCCTTAATTTGGTAAAGGCATAGGTTTTGCGGTATAGGTTGAAGTGCAGCGGCGAATGGTTACAAAAAGTATCAAAACTTTCCGTGTTGTTTAGAATGGTGAATACATCTGCCAGGACTACACCTTTTGAGCTGAGGATGAGATAGCCTTTCTTATCCTTGGTAATGTCAATTCCATACAAACTGTCGAGCGACACCTAGATGATCGACAATTCTAAAAAGAGCTGTGGCTGATACCTTTCTGGAACCGTCTTACGGTAGCAGAGCTTAACCAATCCATAGCATCCCTAACCGTGTGAACTCATGTCCTTGGAGATGGACACTAAAAATAGTACTCTACTAGAAAGCGTGCTTAAACATATGATTCTAAAAGAAATTGATTTGTATATAACAGAAAAATGTAATTTGTCATGTCCGTTTTGCAGCATTAGGGCAACAGCAAATTCTACAAAAGAGCTTGATTTTAATATAATTAAACAATTTGTAGATTTTTGTAAAGAAAATGAGGTAACAGATATACATATTACTGGTGGAGAACCCACTTTGCATAAAAACTATAAGGATATTATTAAGTACATTATTGATACTGGCATTGATACGCGGTTAATCACGAACGGACTTTTGCTTAGCGAAAATGATTTAATTGAACTAAAAGAAATAGGGTTAAAGAAGTTAATGTTTAGTTTAGATGGAACAGAAAGTTTTCATGAATCAGTTCGAGGTAAGGGAACATTTAAAAAAACTTTCTCTACTGTTAAAAACGCTATTGCCACGGGGTTCAATGTAAGAGTAAATGCAGTGGCATGGGAAGAAAATACTGATAGTATTTTAGAATTAATGTGTATTTTGGATGAAATCAGCGCAGATGTGTTTTCAGTATTTCTTGGATCACCAGTCGGGCGGGCGAAGGACCAAAACCGTCTCACAGTAATTGGTGCAGAAGATTGGATATCTTTCATCAAAAAGTTAAGATATATATATTCACAGTATAATCTAAAAATAAAAGTAGTTATAGAGCAGGGGTTCATAAGTGCCCAAGAATGTATTGAACATGTGAATTTGCGATCTTGTACCTCAATTATAAATAATACAGACTATTTATCTGTTCGGGCCGATGGCAATGTTTTTCCGTGTGTGTTTTTTAGTAATGATTTTCAGAGTATTGGAAATATTTACAATATTTATAGTTATGATTTCTACGGAAACCTTAAAAAAAGTAAATTATACAATTTAATCGCAACTTTGCCTTCAGCATGTAGCAGTTGTAATAATGTTGAGCATTGTTATGGAGGTTGCAGAGGATTTAATTTTTCACCAGCAGAAATAGGAAGGGATTTACGTTGCCGTCAAGATAGATATATTCCTATTTGTCCACTTATTAAACGAGACCTATTTGAAGATGATTTGGCCCCGTGTACAGACGATTTATTGCTATAAGAAGGAGTTTTTGAATGTTTTATATATCATATGAACAATATAAAATTCTTTGTAAAATCTTCGTTACAAAGGAAATTCCCAAAAATAATTCATGTCCATTATATTCAAAATATTATGCTGAATATGAGTGTGACTCGTTATATGAACTTATTGACAATGATAATGTCATTGGGGTAATGATGATATTCAATTACTTTAACGCTTGGCTATGTGCTTTGATACTACAAACAAATAAAAGCCTTGTAGATTTATCAAATTATCATTCTTTCATTTTAAGCAAGTCTGAACTATGTCAGCTTTTTTCTAATACTAATGGGGTTGACTCTGTTATAAATAGCAAAATATCAAAAGCCTTATTTTATTGTGGAAAAAGTATGAATATCTCTACAAATATATGCTGCATGGGAGGATTCAATTTTGAAATAAAAGGAAATGGTAAAATATCTGACGAAAGCATCAATGAATACCTTATCTGTAATGGAAACAGTACAGTTTATAACCAAATCCGCATTTTTGCCTGTAACAACAAACAGTTCTTTAAGCATGTTCAATCATTGTTCAATACTATTCAGTATTTATATCAAACTAGGACGGTGAATAAGGCAAAGATTGTTTCAGAAGGGAACGGACATGTGTTTTTTTCTACAGAAGAATACATTATTGGATATCAAAAATACTATAATTATCTTGATAGTCCATTAACATATTATGTATTTGATAGAAAAAATAATAATACTTACATTTTTGCTGTACAAAAATGTAAGCAGCAAGTTTTACGAGCAGCTCAAGCTCTTGTTGCATATTCCAATTTATTGCGAGGCGGTTTTAACGTTCATGCATCAGCCGTAGTACTGAATAACAAAGCAATTTTGTTATTAGGCGATAAGGAATCTGGAAAAACAACTAACATGCTATATGGTCTAGCGAATAATTCCGAAATGAGAATTATGAGTAATGATATTGTTCACCTATATTGTGATAATGGTGTAACCTACGCAGTAGGTTCCTGTAGAAAAGCAACTATAAGACCAGGCACAGTTTCTCTGTTTCCTAAACTTCAGGGCTGCATAGGAGAACAATATTCTAGTGTGGGAAATCCCGATTCTAAAAATATGCAATTAGTAGTTCCATTACCAAAGTTGGCAGAACTGTTTAATACTACAACTGAATATTTTGCGCCAGTAAAACTGATGGTCATAATTCAGTACTCTAGTAAAGTAATTAATCCAACTATTGATTGGAATTATAAGGTTGATTGGTTTTCATTCAAAAAGAAACATCTAATGCAATATTATGATGGAAAGCAGCGATTTTGGAATGACGTTTTTCCATGCATTTTAAGTGATAATAGTCAATGTATTAAGTCTGTTAAAATAATCCATGCAGTCGTTAGCGAAAGAAATATCAAAAAAACTTGGGAACTTCTTTCTAATTACTAAATATTCAATTCTAAATTGGGTGATATTAATGAGATATGGCAAAGAAGATTTACAAGAAATCAGAGACGTGCTTGACTGCGATGAAATTGCAATGTGTTCATTTCAAAATACAAAAACGAAACTATTTGAACGCAAATTAGAGAAATATATGTCTGTTGAATTTGCAGTAGCAGTTTCTTCTGGAACAGCTGCTCTGCATCTTGCTCTATTGTCCTGTGGAGTTGGTGTTGGAGATGAAGTACTAGTTGATCCATTGTTCGAATACGGAGCATTAGCTACATTGCGTTGCAATGCGGTTCCAGTATTCTATGATGTAAATATTGATTCATATATGCCGGATGTTAACAATCTTATCAATATGATTTCGCCACGAACTAAAGCAATCATAATTACAAATGTTTTCGGATGTACGGCTGATCTTCCGCATATTAAAGGCTTGTGCAACAAACTTAACATAAAGCTAATAGAAGACTGTTCTCATGCAATAATGTGTAAATGCCACGAAAAATTTGCTGGTACTTATGGAGATATCGGTGTGTTAAGTTTCCATTCATCCCTCCATCTCTCATTAGGAGGAGGAGGGATGTTAATGACCTCTAATATATCTCTCTATAAAACCATATTAGCACTGCGAGATCAAAAAACACATTTGTTGAGCTGGGGATATGAAATTTCTGAATTAATTTCGGCCATTGGCATAACCCAATTAGAAAAAATAGGTAACGTAATTCATTATTGCAAAACTATAGGCAATTGGATTGGCTCAAATTTGCAATCTCCCTATATTGTTGCGCAAAAAAACGAATATAGTGATCATATGTTTTGGAGATGGGCAGGAAGAATAAATGATGACGAACTGTTTAAGTTCTTGGAAAAAAATTTTGATAATAACTATGTGACTTTTGGGCTCAATAGCAAGTCAATTGTTAATGATTCTTGTATTTTTAAACACTTAAAAAGAGAGGATATTTATACTTGTCCTTATGATTGTATTTTTTCTAGGGAAAATTGTAAAGAACCCATTGAGTTAATCAATGCAAATGCAATAGCTAAGCACTTACTCATAATTGAGATTAAGTTTGGTACTCCCCTTGATAAATACAAAAATATGGTTCAAAACATAATGGAAAAAATCAATGAGTTTGTATCTAATAAAAAATGCGACTGTTTATGATATCCAGAAGAAGCTTTGGTCGTCGCAGGATGTTGGAATATGTGGTAATTCATTTGTAAATGTAAATGCAAATAATAAAAATTGGGAAATTATTGATGGATCAAATAAATTATTGCTTCCTGGAATAATAGATTTACATAATGATGAAATTGAGACCTTTTTTGCACCTAAACGTGATGTTTTCTTTTCTGGATTTGATATCATGGATAAGTTGATGATTGGATATTATGCAAATGGTATAACAAGTTCTCATATTGCTATAACATATTCTTTGGAGCCGGGCATCAGAAATGAAAGCAAAGCATATTTGATTTTGCAGCAAATAAAAGCATACAAAAAATTTTTTCGCTTTGCTTCTAGCATTAAAGTAAATTTACGACTTGAATTAAGTGCAGATTGGACCAATATTTTAAAAATAATAGATGAATTTCGCTCGGATATTGCCCTTGTTACTTTGTGCGATCATTCACCAAACAATATGCAAAAATGGAGTGTACAAAAGTTTTATCGTTACATAGCAGGAAGAAGTAAAATAACAGCAGCTGATTTTTATTTGCTGCTTCTTAACATGAAAAAAAACAAGGAGAAAAACATTAGAAATGTTCGTTCTCTTTATAGAGAATTAAAAGAGAGAGGTCTAGTTATAGGGCTTCATGATATTTGCTACCCAATAGAATACGATCCACATATAGATTTCGGCGAATTTCCTACCAACATTAAAATAATTGACTATTTACATAAAGAGAAGAAATATGTAGTATTAGGAACTCCTAATATAAGAAATGGAGGATCAATAAATAATAATATTTCTTGTTTGGAGGCATGCAAACTCGGTAAGTGTGATATATTATGTTCAGACTATGACAGAAATTCAGTTTTAACGAGTATTTCAAAATTAAATCCAACTTTGGACGGAAATTTCTACGAATGCTATAAGCGAATATCAGAAAATCCAGCACATTTACTTAATGTTAAGAAAGGTATAATTAGCCCTGGCTATGATGCAGATTGCATTTTAATTAATTCAGAATTAACCTCCCCTCGCATTTATAAAACTTTTGTGAATGGAGAAGTAGCGTATGAATCATGTTTCTGATGAAAATAAAGAAAAATACGATTTTTGTTTGGTTAGTTTGTGGAACGAGCCAGTATTTGTAAATCCTTTATACAATTTTACGCGAACAGCAATAAATAAGATTACAGCACCGATTATCAGCAAAAAACTCTTTGAAATAAACCCCAACATTGCTATATCTGAAGACGAAAAATCCGTTTTACGTTATCAGATAAAATATCCATGTGCTCCAGCATTGCTTGCATTGGCAGCAGTTTTGGAGGAAAAATATCGCGTTTGTATCATCTCCCTGGATGTTGAGCGAGAGCAAACTGATGAAAAAGACTGGATAGAAGCAATTACTAGTAAGATTGTTGGTAAAACCAAATATGGAATATTGATTTCCTTTGTTAGTACTGAAATCACCCAATTAATGCAATTTACATCTACAATCAAAAAAATAAATAAGGATATGAAGGTTGTTATTGGGGGGGTTCACGCCACTTACAACGATTATGATTTACTTCAGTATGAGTACATTGATTATGTTGTAAGGAACGAGGGAGAGCAAACAATTATGGAACTATGCGATGCTCTTGCGTGCGGAAAAGATGTAGTATCCATTGATGGGTTAAGTTATAAACATGATCGTAAAATTGAAAAAAATAAAGATAGGCCCTTTATCAATTTAGAGCAATTACCGCTCCCTGCGTATCATCTAGTTGAAAAATTCATAAATAAAATTGTTCTAACGACAATGTTTTCTCGTGGGTGCCCATATCAGTGTGCATATTGTGCTGAATCGGCTTTTTGGACATCAAATGTGCGGTACAAAAACACGGAAAAGTTCGTCGATGAATTAGAGCTGCTGTGTAATTTGTATAATCAGCACTTTATACATATTGCAGATAGTACATTTGGAGTAAGTAGAGAAAAACTAATTGAATTATGTGATGAATTGGAGAAACGCCAAATTAACGCTTTTTTTAGCATCAATATTCGTCCTAATGTGTTTCAATATATGGGAGAGAATTTATTACGTCGTTTAAAAAAGCTCAATTTTGTCGAATTATATATGGGTGTTGAATCTGCAGATACTGACGTTATTCAAAGCCTAAATAGGCTTCAAGGTGATGATTTATTTACGGTATTGAGAAAACTTAAAATAATTGGATTCCCTTTTGTTAAGTTATACCTTATGATAGGGACCCCTTTTGACAGCAGAAAATCATTTGAAAAGACTGTGAATTTAATCGAAACGCTATTAGATGAGGAATTAATTTTTTATGCTACATGCAAATATTTTGTTCCATCTATTGGCTCGCCAATTTATAGTCAAATCAACAGCGATATATCATTACATGATGTATCATATCGATTAGATAGGTACAATTCTCCTCCTGCATATGTTCCAAATGAAACGATTGCACAAGAGATGGACTTGTATTTACAAATGATTCAAGTAGTTCAGTACAAATTCTACTATAAAAAATCAGACATACAGATGCAGGAATCTATGAAATTGGAATGGGAAAAATTTGTGAGCAGGAATTATTTAAGAGGCCATTATTTCTAAGAAAATAATGAATGAAGATGAGGAATGACAACTGCGAGTCATTTAGACTCAGGTCAACGTTTCAAAATTGGAGGAATATTTGTTTTGGAACAATATAGCTGGATGAAAAGTCCGTTGTTCAGCCATAGGCGATATAATGGTTCCCGTATCAAGACCACTCTTGAAGAATTAGTCGTAAACACATTCTGACTTTGACCTTGCCCACACCAGAATATCTTGAGTTTGGAAGCTCCTGCCTCCTGCATCAGCAGGTTGCCTTGACAAGGCGTACCATAAGCCCGACTCCGTTGCACCATCGCCATTGAGGACTACAGCAGGCCGGTCATATCCTCTCAAGGTCGGCGGTCAAGCAATGTAAAAGCTTATGATTTATTCAAATATTCTCTAATTGACTTTTCCGAACATAGCGTGAATAGCATACTAATTTAATCGCAAAGCACTAACTACTTCATAACTTTGCTGGCGACTTTCGCAGAAAGGTGGATTGATTCATAGATATGGACAACGTTATTGAGGTGCTCAATCTTTATCGAGATTATGTCAACAGTCGTGGATTATTAAAGAGAGACAGGCTGACTGTGAAGGCATTGGATGGAATATCATTTTCTGTTAAGCGTGGAGAAATCTTTGGTCTGTTAGGACAAAATGGTGCTGGAAAAACCACAACCATCAAAATACTCACCACACTTCTGGCCCCTACTAGCGGTGTTTGCAGAGTTTTGGGTTATGATACTTATGGAGAAGAAAAAAAGATACGTTCTCGAATCAATTTTATTTTTGGTGGAGAAATGGGGGTATATCGCCGTCTATCTGCCCGCGATAATCTGCGGTATTTTTCCAACTTGTATTTAGTAGACCGAAATGTGCAGAAGAAAAATATTGAGCGAATATTGAAAATAGTTGATTTGTCCGACCGAGCAGATGACTTAGTTGAGACTTATTCCAAAGGTATGATTCAGCGATTGCAGATTGCTCGAGGCCTCGTTAATGACCCTGAAATACTCTTTATGGACGAGCCAACAGTAGGCCTTGATCCCCTAGGCGCTCGAATGTTGAGAGACATTATACGACATTTACGAGAAGAAGGGCGCACAATTTTGTTGACAACGCATTACCTTCCAGAGGCAGAGGAATTGTGTGACCAGATTGCTATTATTAATAAGGGAAAAATTGTTGCCATTGGAACTCCAAACGAGATTAAACGTGGGTATAATACACTAGAGGATGCCTATATCAATTTGATTGAAGGGATGAATATATGAATATTGCCGTTCTTTTGAGCTCCATAATATTGCAAATGAAACAGTCGTTTGTGAGACCTATGTTCCGATTTTGCTTGTTTGCAAATCCCGTATTAAACACTATACTGTTATCTGAAATGTATTATAATACAAAATCGGATAATTATTTGGCATATGTGCTCTTGGGTGCTGGTTTAATGGGATTGTGGAGTTGTATATGCTTTTCCTCTGCGGGAGATATTAATAGAGAACGCTATAACGGAACCTTGCCATTAATCTATGTAGCTCCAGCAAGTTTTCCTGTAATTATTCTCGGAAAAATCATCGGTAATACGCTACTGGCTCTTTTTGCGCTGGTTATATCCCTTGTTACCGCAGCGGTATTTTTCCATGTACCATTGGAGTTGGGAAGCCCATTTTATTTTCTTATAGCATTGTTGGGTACAATAATGTGTTTTGTGGTAATTTCATTTGCTATTGCACCGCTCCTGACACTTTCAAGAAAAACAGAGCTATATATGAACTGTATTGAAATTCCAATTATACTGTTATGTGGCTTTGTGTTTCCAGTAACAATTTTGCCGAAAGAAATACAAATATTAAGTTATGCGCTTTCACCTACATATGCCATTGAGCTTCTGCGAATGTCGGTTTGGAGTGTTGATGATAGCACGCTTTTTTGGTGGAAATTTGGATTGTTAATAGCATTTACAATAATTTATACGTTTTTTTCAATATCGTTATACCGAAGAATTGATCGTAATATACGCATTTCAGCAGCATTGGAGGTAGCATAATGCTTTGGCGTTTTTTCCAGCAAGCAGTTCTATATCATAAAGGGCGTAGTGCTGCATTTAACGGTGAAGAATTTATATTAATGCAATTAGTTTACCCTTTGATTACACTTATATTCTACTGTTTGGTAGCCTCTTACAGTTTTCAAACAGCAAATTTGACCAGATGGGTTGTTGGAAATGCATTCTTGTTATGCACCAACGCTTGCATTTTCAACCTAGGAAATATTTTTATTGGGGAGCGCTATTGGGGAAGACTTCGCTCGATTATAGCATCTCCATGTGCTAAATTTCCTTTAATTTTAGCCAATGGAGTTTTCCCTGCTATTTTTTCTGTATGCGCTGCTGTCATTGGTTTTTTTGTAGGTGCCTTTATTTTCAATGTGGATTTTTCCAGGGTAAATATAGTATTATTAATACTAGCCATATCATGTGCTATGATTTCAGCATCGTGCTTCGGCCTATTTCTTTCTGTATTTGGATTGATATCTGATAGTATGTATTTTATTTTGAATATTGTCAGTTACTTATTGATGATTTTTACCGGTGCAGAATTTCCAGTGCAGCAGTTGCCGTTTGCTGGAAGAATTATTGCGCATATGATGCCGCTTACAAAAGCTATTTCAGCAACTAATATTTTGTTTAAATCTGAAAATGGTTCACTATGGATCCTGTTAATCACAGAAATTCTGACCGGAGCAGTATATGCTTTCTTAGCATGGAAAATTTTTTGTCACGCTGAGCGTTGCGCTCGGCATAATGGACGATTTGACATGTTTTGAATCTTGACAATATTGCAATAGATATACTGTGTATGCTCAATAATATACGTCCATGATGGACATTTCTTTATCCCGATATTGTAAGAAGCTGACGAAAATCCCATAAAAAAGGAACGGACCCCACAGGCGTATTTGTTGCCCTTTCCCAGCACACCTTCACAGTTGGCGTTTTTGGTACAATACTGGCAAGCAATGCATCCGTAATACAGATGCGAAAAGTCCTCATTTCTCCGCAAGTGGAAATGAGGACTTTCTGCTTGTTGAGGCGCTGCCCCAATCCCCGCAGAACACTGGTTCGTGTTCTGGAAACGCTGGAAAATCCCAGCGGCTACGCGATTTTGCAAATCGCTGACAGACGGTTATCACCGGTTCTTTTCTGTTTCGATCTCCTCGGTGAGAGAATTGTCACCAAGAATCCGATCCACATTTGCTTTGGCAGTTTGCAGGGCACGCATATCCTCCCTGGCTTTCTGGTAATCTGCGTACATGGCTTTTTTCTCAGACAGGAGTTGGGCGTATTCTGCTTGCAGACTCTTGACGGTGGGCAGTTTTTTCAGCCCCTGCTCGTCAAAAAACTGCTTTGCCGCCTTGTGCAGAATGATTTCTGATTCATGCTCCAAAAGGAATCTCTTGGAGTAGCCAGCCTTTCGGTAGGCAACATAGGTGTTGCGGGTCTTTGCGTAGTTGATGATGTGCTGCTGCAACACTTTGATTTCCGCCATGCGCTGCTCGGCAGATTTCATCTTGGCGGACAGGGTGTGGTACTGCGCTGTGACGGCGGTAGTCCTTTCTTCCAGAACGATTCTGTCCAGCAGATTGTTTTCCTCCAGATAGATCAGCGTTTGGGAAAGCTGTTTCAAATTGAAGTTCTTTGCCCACCGTGCGTAACCGGCACCCTTTCCCTCTTGTAGCTTAGCCTGAATGTCAATCAGCAGACTGCCACTGGGTATGGTCTGTGTGTCCATGACCCGCTTCTTTTTCGGGGTATGTGCTTTCGTTCCATCAATGATAGCACGAAGATTATCCGGGGTGTAGCCTGCACCCAGCGTGTCCATGCGGATGAAACGCTTTTGCCCTTTTCCCAGCAGGGAGGGAACCTTGCCCCCTTTTATCTGATAGCCGGACTCCCGTAGCAGCTCCAGCAGCTTCTCAAAACTTTGAGGTTTCTGTTCAATGGCATCGTCAATGGCATAGCAGATACGCTCCCGGTGGGAGGGTTTCTTCTGATCGCCCAGCCACTTGTCGTAGGTCTTGCTCTTGCCCTTGGGATTTTCAACAATGGAGTAACCGTTCTCAACACAGATCGTATCATTGAGGCGGCGTACAGCCTTGGTGCTGCCCCAAAAGTTACGGAATTTGCTTTGCTCATCGAGGGCGGTGGAGTTCCAAATCACATGATTGTGAATGTGGGCTTTGTCGATGTGCGTACAGACGATGTAGGCATGATTGCCTTTTGTGAATCGCCGAGCCAACTCACAGCCTAAACGATTCGCTTCCTCCGGCGTAATCTCACCGGGGCGGAAAGATTGACGAAGGTGATAGGCAATTACATCATCGGAGCCACGCACTCGCCCGGTGTTTCGGATGTAATGCTGCTTTGATAGCAGAAACTCCCTGTCGGCAACACGGCTGTCGCATTGCCAGCTTGCAATCAGATTCCCATAGTCGGTCTTTTCGGGATTCTCTACATAGTCAATGATGGCTTGGATTGCGGTACCAACTGTCCGCCCTTTGCCGATGTGCAGGGGCATCAAGCGTGTGGTTGCCATAAAATTCCACCTCTCACAAAAAAGCGGCCTGCCGAAGCAGACCGCTGTAACACTATTCTATTTCTTCAAATTCATTCTCATCAGGATTGTCGAAGTCATCGAGCGGAATTTCCTGATGCCTGCGCCCAAACCGCATATCGTATTGCTCCTGGGCGAGCGCCTTGACTTCCGGGCGGCGATCCTGCATTCTGTTTTTCAGCCATGCCTTCTGCTCCTTCGATAAATGCCAGGGAAGATTGAATAACCGGTTCAAGGCCTCCTGCTTGGCTTTTTCCTCTGGAGGCAGTTTGGCACAGTCTTTGCAGATATGCGTGGCATGACCTTTGCCGGTGAATTTCTCGTTTGCTCTGTATCTGCCACACACCTTACAATAGTGACCTTGTTTTTTCATGGGCTAAATTACCTTTCCTGCGTGGGGCGGTTCCTCTGTTTCTCACTGCATTTCCAGAGTGCCATGGGGTGTAGGCTGATTCGAGCCAGAACTGTTTCATCACGGAACAGCAGCTCTGGCTGGTACTGCTTCTGACGGAACGCTGCCCAGAACGCCAGTTCATCGGGTTCCGGCACAAGCACATCACCTAAGTAATGACGAACCTTCTCCTGCGCTTGGGAAACATCAAACCATGTACCTTTGCGAAGTACCGGGATCAGGTCGGTTTTGACGCGCTGCTGGGATGCTGTGGCGATCTTGTCTAAGTCAAATTGCATCATAGTCAGTCACTCCCTTGCTAATAAGCTGCATAAGATCCGCAGGGGCATAGAGCTTCCACTTTTCGTGCCACACAAAGTCCTGTCCATAATCATAGAAATAGTTCTTCCCTTTTGGGATGTGTGCTGCGCAGCTTTCAAAGAACGATTGAGACAATCCCATTGTCTCTGCAAAATGGGACAGGACATACCCTGCCTTTTGATAGAGGATACCGCTGTCATATTCTGACAGGCAGGCGATCAGCCCTTTTTCATCCAGAGTAGGAATCAAGGCAAGGCAGCGCAGGAGTTCTTCCAATCCGCCTGTTTTTTCAAACAGATTGATGCTGTCAATGACAGTGCGTTCCAAGGAGGTTACACGGATACCATTGGGTAATTCCAATACACCGTCCTCAATTCGACGACCGATGTGACGATAGGTAATTCCATCATAGTTGAACGCACGGAAACGGCTGACGCTTGTAACCTGAACCTCATAGAACACCTGATTGGCGTATCCATAGTATTCAAATGCGCTGTGGTAAGAAACGACGGCGTCATCACTGATGTGAGAGGCAATCTGATATCGGTTTGCAACACACTGACCTGTTTCCAGACTGATAACAGCATACAGATTCCGTTTGATTCGTTCCATGTATCCTTTCCGCTGATACTCCCGGCAAAGCCAGTCAGCGGCGGATGGGCTTCCCGTGACTTGTTCCAACTGGGAACGGGTCACGCAGCCAAGGGCGAGCAACTTTTCGTAATGTTTCATGTTCCGCCTCCTCGTAGCAAGTATAGCACATTGACGTAGTTTTTACAACTACTATGTGCGGAAATTACTACAAATAAATAACACGAAAGAGAGGTTACTTTTGCTGAAGGCGGAGCAGTATGAGTAAAATCCGGTGCCGTTGGTTTGCACCGGATTTTACTCATAAGTTTTTGATAGCAGAGGAAATGTGCTGCACTCCCGCCAGAAGATGCGCTGCTATCATAGGGATGCCCATAGGACTGACCAGGAACGCAATGGTCAGAAGAATCAGGCCGTTCTTTACGGAATATGTAACCAGAACGAATACGCCGAGGATTCCAACAATTCCGCTGACTAGCCGGAGGAAGAATGCGGAAAAGGAAATCAGCCCAATACAGACAAGGGTGAACAGGTCAATGACCACAATGATAGGAACGGAGAGTATTTTGAAAATCAGCTTCATGGGGTGCCTCCTCTCTTTGTACCGCCATTATAAGCACTCGGATTACATACCGCAAGGATACGGCAGATCATTTGAGCTTTGAAAGAGCAGAGAGAATGTCCCGCGCCGCATCCCACATCCGTTCGTGGGTCTGGCGGAGATCCTCCAAATCGGCATCGTATATTCTTCCGGTTTCATGGACACGCTTGGTAAGCTGATTCAGATTATTGCTGGAGTAACGGAGCAGAGATACCATTTCTTTCAGTTCCGGCAGCTCCAGCCTAACCACATACCCATCAATCGCCATTTTTCGGACGAAAGCAGAGAAATTTCTGGTGCCATACTGCTTCATTTTTTCCTGAATCATTTGCAGTTCCTCCGGGGTCAGGCGAATGGTTTTAATGACCTCTCGCTCTACCATAGATTTACCGCTCCTGTCCTTTTAAATTCGCCGAAATTTTCGGCGAATTTTTGGCTGGCTGGTTTTGCAGCTTTGCCCGGACGGAGGGCTTGATGTCTTTTTCTTGCTGCTGGCAATACTCTTTGCGAAAGGCATTCACAAATAAATCCGTCAACCCCGGATGACTGTTTACGATAAGATAGACATTCCGGTCCTCACCCCAGGCATCAAGATTCTTATGGACGGGAATGGTTTTTGCCCAATCTCTATTGCTGTGGGAAAACCGTTCATCCCAGTCCTCTTGCTGAACGGTATTGGCGAGGATGTACATGGTCCGCTCCTGTCCAAAGGTATTCACGACCTCTGCTACTGCGGCCTTTCCATCCAGGCAGTAGCCACTGTAGTGGTCGCGGATAGCACCCTCAATGGCCTTTTTACAGGCCATATTTGCTTCGTTGGAAGCCCGGTACTGTTCCAGCTCCCCATGCTCATAGGCATAGGTTCCAGATTGGGTATACAGGGGTGTTTCTCTGAGCGCACGGCGCTGATCTTCCAGAATCGCGTCCGCTCTGTTTTCCAGGCACTCCCAGACGGTTTCCATATGGTGCGTTTCCAGCTTTTCAAAATCCTTGAAAACATCTGCCAAAGGGCTGGGCGAGGTCATCAAGGCGTTGGTCTGTGCATCCGAAAGGTCGTGATATTCCAGCGACAGCAGAATATCCTCCCGAATGGTGTACTCATAAGCGTGATTCAGAATTTCTTCCGGGGGCTGACCTTTCAGCCAGTCACGGAAAGATTCCTGCTCAGCAAACATCTTCTGATACAGGGCCGTGTTGCGTTCTTCGTTCGTCATTATCGTACCTCCTCATGGTGTTTCTTTGGTTTCGGATTTTTGCTCTGCGGGGGAGCGGATTTTAACCTGCTTAAAATCGAGGGACGGCTGGATTTGGCAATGACCAGCTCAGATTGACCTCCGGCATCCAGATTCAGTTCCGCATCCAGGAAGATCAGCCGTGCGGTCTTATCCTGCAATTCCTGTTCATAGGGCCAGGGCTTGCCAACCTCCGCTTTTGCCGCCGCCTGCTGGTGGTAGGTTTCCTCCAAATGCGTTTGCAAGGCTTGGAGTCGCAGGGGCATCTGCGACAGAGCATTGTCCAGGCGAATCAGATTGCCTTTGGGATCACTGCCCAGCTCCGCAGGATGGCGGAATTTCCCTTGCATGGTCAGCACATATTTCTTTCCGAAGTTCTCCAAAGTGACGGACATGGTAAAGCCCCGATAGGTGCCAATCTCCACAGGGTCCAGACCAGTGGCTTGCTTGGCAGCCTCTATCAGGGCGGCACCGGCATTCTCCCGTTCCAGAAGTGTGTCCGACAAAACGGTCATTCCGGCAAACCCACCTTCGGGATGGGGATGTTCGGAGAGCGTCTGCATATCCGCTTTCAGAGCTTCTATCTGTTCCTTTGTTTTGACAATCTCAGCAGGGAACGAATGGATCAGACTGTCCTCCAACCGATACTGCTTTGTCTTATAGTCGGCCTTCATAATTTTCAGCCGTGCCACATCCACATCCAGGTCCATGCGTTCCTTGATCCGGGGATCACCGGCGCACAGGGCCTTGATTTCCGCAAAGGACAGGGCAACCTCATCCACATCCTCACAGGAGCGGACGGGATTCTTACTTGACATGATCTGGGAAATAAACTTCTGCTTGTTCTCTACCGTCTGCCAGAGGTAGGCATCAAAAGTCCCTTCCGTCACATAGCGGAATACATGGACCTTTTCATTCAGATTTCCCTGACGCTCGATGCGGCCTTTTCGTTGTGCCAGATCACCGGGACGCCAGGGGCAATCCAAATCATGGATCGCCACAAGCCGGTCCTGTACGTTGGTGCCAGCACCCATTTTTGCGGTGCTGCCCAGCAGAACACGGACCTGGCCGGAGCGGACCTTTCCGAACAGCTCCTTCTTCTTGGCTTCAGAATTGGCATCGTGGATGAATGCAATCTGCTCCGGTGGTACGCCCTGGGCAATCAGCTTGGAGCGAATATCCTCATAGACAGTAAAGGGCTTGACAATTCCGCCGAGGGGATCAAGCACTGTGCGTTTGGCTTTTACGGCAGCCTGGGGTGTGGAAACATCACAGAACACCAACTGGGTCAGCTTGTCTGCCTCGCCACCTTGCCACATTTGCAGAATGTTTCCCACGCAAAGATTGACCTTGCTTTCAGGATCGTCCGGGAAAGCCGGATTGATGATCCGCTGGTCAAGCCCCAGCTTCCGTCCGTCGCTGGTTATTTTCAGCATGTTGTCAACATCCGGGGAAACGGAACCGCTGTGGATCAGTGCCGCTCGCTCGGAAAGCTCCTGAACAAGTTTTTGCTGAACCTCGCTGGGTTTGGCTGCAACGTTGTGATATTCCACCTCCGGCACAGGAAGGTGCAGTTGATCTGCAGTCTTAATATCCGCAACCTCCCGGAAAATGTTCATCAGCTCCGGCAGATTAAAGAAGCGGCTGAACCGTGTCCGTGGGCGGTAACCCTTTCCCTCCGGGGCCAATTCCAGGGCAGTAACGGTTTCTCCGAACCGGGAGGCCCAACAGTCGAAGTGAACCATGCCCATTTCCTGCAAACGGTCATACTGTAAGTACCGCTGCATGGTATACAGCTCCGTCATGGAATTGGATACCGGTGTACCCGTGGCGAAAATCACGCCCCGATTTCCTGTGAGTTCATCCATGTAGCGGCACTTGGCAAACATATCGCTGGACTTCTGGGCATCCGAAGTGGAGAGACCGGCTACATTCTGCATTTTCGTATAGAGGAACAAATTCTTGTAGGAATGCGCTTCATCCACGAACAGTCGATCAACGCCCAGCTCCTCAAAAGTTACTACATCGTCTTTCCTGTCATTTGCCTGAAGCTTTTCAAGGCGGGCTTCCAGATTGCGCTTGGCCCGCTCCAACTGCTTGATGGAGAATCGTTCCGCACCGCCATATTCCAGTTCCGATATACCCAAGGTAATTTCCTCAATCTGATTTTCCAGCAGTGCCTCCTGCCGTTCCCGGCTGATGGGGATTTTCTCAAATTGAGAGTGGCCGATGATCACCGCGTCATAATCACCAGTAGCGATTCGAGCACAGAACTTCTTCCGGTTTCTGGTTTCAAAGTCCTTCTGCTTTGTGACCAGAATATTGGCAGAGGGATAGAGCCGCAGAAACTCCGATGCCCACTGTTCTGTCAAATGGTTCGGCACTACAAACAGGGATTTCCGGCACAGCCCAAGCCGCTTGGCCTCCATGGCAGCCCCTACCATTTCAAAAGTCTTGCCCGCGCCGACCTCGTGTGCCAACAGTGTGTTCCCACCGTAAAGCACATGAGCGATGGCATTCCGCTGATGCTCCCTCAGGGAAATCTCCGGGTTCATACCCGCAAAGACAATGTGGCTGCCGTCATATTCCCGTGGCCGGATGCTGTTCATCTCCCGGTTGTACTGCTCCACTAAGGTCTGCCGCCGGGTGGGGTCAGCCCAAATCCAATCCTTGAAAGCATCCCGGATGAGCTGCTGTTTCTGCTGGGCAAGGGTGGTCTGTTTGCTGTTCAGTACCCGTTTCTCCTTGCCGTTTTCGTCTCTTACCGTGTCGTACACCCGTACATCCCGGAGGTTCAGGGAATCCTCCAGAATCTCATAGGCGTTGACATAATCTGTTCCGTAGGTGTTCCATGCAGCAATATCATTCGAATAGATTTTGCCCTTGCCAGAGATATTCCAGGCAGCGGTGTAGGGAGCATACTCTACATGAATGTACCGCTTGAGGTATGACGGTGTGTCCAGCAATTCATACATAAACTGCTGGACATAGGATTTATGAATCCAGGTGGCACCCAGCCGCACCTCAATTTCCGAGGCTTCTAGGTCTTTGGGCTGTGCGGCCCGGAGCACTTCCACATTGCTCTGATACATGGGGTTCTCTGCGGCGGCATCTTCCGCTTCTTTCAGCTTTTGCCGCACATTGCCGGACAGGTATTCATCTGCTGTGACCCATCCGGCGTCATCTTCCAGTGCGCCCCGCTTGGGATCATGGAAAATAACACCTTGCAGGTCGGCGGTCAGCTCGTCTATGGACTTCCCGGACAGACTGGACATATACCCCAGGTCTATGCAGGCCCGTTCCCCAATGGAGATCGTCAGGGCCTCCACGGCGGTATCTACAGAGGTCACGACCTTGTGGGGCTGAATGGTGCGTTTGGAGAACATATCCGCCTTGCGCTGGAAGTTCCCATCATCGTCCAGAATTTCCAGGGCGCACAGGAGATAGTAGGCAGAATCATCCGAGAAGGCCAGTCGGTTTCCACGGCTGTTGAGAATGCCGTACTTTTCCGTGAAGCTGTCGTAGAGGGTATTCAGCTCTGCCTGTTTCTGCTGAATGGCACTGTCCGGGGTATATTCGTCCATCTGCAGATCAATGAGCTGCCGAACACAATCTTTCAGACCAATCATACCCTTGACCCGCTCCCTGGCGGTGTTGTTTAATTGGGGACGCACCATGACGCTGTTTTCCCGGAAATAGACCTCTCCATCTATCAGGGCATAGGAGAAATTCTTCACATCCGGGTCGGCGGGGATCGTGTCCCGGATTTCTTCACCTTCTCCCAGATCGGGCAGCTCCGCCTCCTGATAGGTGCCATGGATGTGCTGTACCGCCTCATGGAGCTGGTCTGCAAGGGAAATATCCTCCAACGGCTCCACGGTATAATCCATGCCGTGCGCAGTGCTTTCGGAACTGTTTCTGCCCATGACCATTTCCGGGTGGTCCAGGAAATAGCTGTTGATGGCGTACCCATCTTCCGTTTGCCCCAGATGCACCCAGTCCGGTTCTATATCTATTGCCCGGTCACGTTTTTGCAGGAACAGAATATCCGACACTACTTCCGTACCTGCATTGGCCTTAAAGGCGGTGTTGGGCAAACGAATAGCGCCCAACAGGTCAGCCCTCTGGGCGAGGTGCTTGCGGACGCTGGGGTTCTGGGCATCCATGGTATAGCGGCTGGTCACGAAAGCTACTACACCACCGGGGCGTACCTGGTCCAGCGTTTTGGCGAAGAAATAATTGTGGATGTTGAAGCCCAGCTTGTTATAGGCAGGATCATTTACTTTGTACTGGCCGAAAGGCACATTACCTACCGCAAGGTCGAAAAAGTCTCTGCGGTCTGTGGTTTCAAAACCTGCAATAGTTATATTGGCCTTGGGATAAAGCTGCTTGGCGATCCGTCCGGTGATGGAATCCAGTTCTACACCGTAAAGGCGGCTGCTTTGCATATTTTCCGGGAGCATTCCAAAGAAATTGCCGATACCCATGGACGGCTCCAAAATGTTACCGGTCTGGAAGCCCATATTTCCCACAGCTTCATAGATGGCACGGATAACCGTGGGGCTGGTATAGTGAGCATTCAGCGTGGACGCGCGGGCGGCGGTATATTCCTCCGGGGTAAGCGCGGCTTTTAGTGCTTGGTATTCGGATGCCCAACCGGGTTTGCTTTCGTCAAAAGCATCCGGCAGGCCGCCCCAGCCCACATAGCGGGAGAGGACTTGCTGCTGGTCAGGACTTGCCTGCAAGCCCTCCGCCTCCAAGTGCTTTAACAGCTGAATGGCATTGAGATTTGCCTGGAATTTTGCCTTTGCGCCACCAGCACCCAGGTCATTGTCGGTGATATGGAAATTCTGGGCATTCCGATGGCTTGCCGCCTTGAAGTCGGCATAGGATGCTTTTTCGGCTGCGGAAACGCTGGGAAAATCTTGCCACTGGCCGTCAATGGGAATGGATACCGCAGGGCTAAGTGCGGGAGGCTCATCTATCTCAGCCTGAGAAGTGGCATCATCTGGGTCAGGGGTAAGCTCACCCATTTCCGAAAGGGCTGCCTGCCCCTCATGTTCCAGAATCAGCTTTTCTTTATTGCTCATGGCGGGGGGTTCAGGCTCGGCGGGTTCCGCAGAGGGCGGGTCATGCTCCGGTTCCGGGATATGAAGCGTTTGGATTTCTATGTCGTAGGGCAAGTGCGTTTTCTCGGCGGGATAGAACGCGACGGGTTTAGTGACGGGCTGCGGCTGCTCCCGTTCCTGTTCTTCAACAAACGAGCGTACAAACGCAATGTGTTCAGCGCGGAAGATGGGAAAGCCCTGCCTGTTTTGAAAAGTCACATCGCGCAGAGATACTTCATCCGCGCCGAAATTCACGCTGTCAATGACAAACTTCCGTCCGTCGATTTCCAGCTCCATGCCAATGGGGATATAATCCTTGGCATTGGCCTCGTTGATAACATCATAGCTGTCGGTTTCATTTGGCTGTGCAAATACGAACCTGTGTCCATGCTCCAACAGCCGCTTTGCGGCGCTTGCCCATTGCTCAAAATCATAGCCGGTTACAGCGGTTTGGCCCATACCGGGAATATCGCGTTGCAGCAGGCGGCGATTCAGGGCGCTGGCGGCACGCTCTGCGTCTACGCCATAAAAAAGCAACCGTTCTCCGACGCGGACACCGATGAGCTTTTCGGGATGCTCTGCACGAAGTGCTTGATATGCCGAAACATTCGGTGCAAGCTCACGCCCCTGATCTGCAATTCGTGTGAGAACAGCAGAAACCGGCTCGGTTCTGCGTTCCGGCTCGTGATTGCTCTCGCTGGAGGATGGAACGACGCTAAGATGCGCGACAGTTTCATCTGCGGAATCAACATTATAGAGTGTACCATCAATTTCTACGCGCTGCCCCACAAGGTTTTGAACCTCTTGCGGCGGCTCCGGTGTTGGCTGTTCTGTGTGCTGCGATGCAATGACGCGCTGCGGCTCCGGGTCAGAAACCTCGAAGTATCTGGTATCGAGGTAGCGTTCAAAGGAATTGCGGTCGATGCTGACGGACGGCTGTTCAGGGACGCTTGGCATGGTGTACCAAATATTATCCTCATCTACATGGTCAATCACCATTGAAACCTTGTTATCAGGATCAAAGGATGCAAGCAGATGATCGCCGGGGTGGTAAGCGCTGCCGTCAGGCGTTGTGAATATCACGGCTTCGGGGATGTTATGTGTGCGCTGGATGGCAGCGAGATAGTCAATCGCATTTCCCTGTTCTGCAAATCGCAGAAGCCGACCGCCCTCGCCGTAATATTTTTTGATTGCATCATCCCAAATGCCGGTAATACCGCCCTCGTAAGGCAGTAGGCGGATAGAAAAGCGGTCAGGAGCATCCATTGCCTTTTCCTGCGTAGCAGTTTGTCCCACATCCTGCATGACATGCTGGATAATTGGGTCGCTGTTCAGCTTTTCGGGGTCAACCACGTTGCCGCCCACAATGCCGCGTTCCGCTTCAGTGTAAAACTCGTCGGTCTTGATGAGCTGTGCAATGCGCCGCTGCACCCTTGCCCAAGACAAGATGACCGGCTCAGAATTGCCTACGGAGATCTGAAGCGGCTGGGAAGTATCACCCGCACCATATTCCTTTGCCAGCCATAAGGCAGTATCTTTTTCCCGGCCATGCTGCTCCATATACTGCACAACTGCCTGTTTGCTTTGGGGATTGCCGTTCCACTTCTGCAAGGCGGCGTCGATGTCCTCCTGCGTAACCTTGTAGTGAGAAGGCGTGACCGTTGTGGCCAGCGCGGGATATAGTTCCTCCAAAAGCTCTTGATGCAGTCGGTTATGAAATGCGGGCATATCAAAGTACAGACGGACAAGCTGGAGATCATCCGATGCCGTGACGATACGGCGGATAGCGTCCGCACCCTCCAGATAGGCGTTCTGGCGGTCTGAATTGCGGCAGGCATTGACAAAAGCTGTATCTCTGGAAAGAGCGTTGCCGACAGTCAGCTTATACCTGTCAAACAGCTCCCGCACGGTGGGCTGGGGCGGCTGCTCTGCGGCGGGATCGCGGAACACTCTTGTTCCGTCTGCTCCAAACTCCGCCTCATAAGCATTGATAGCGTTCTCGGCTTCATGGTTAATGGACGGGAGCATGTAAATGCGGCGCTCATTGCTGTCCTCCTGCGTTGCGGCAATTGTCACATCGTACTTGTCGCGCAGCTTCTCTACATACTGCTCTAAGCTGTGCGCGGGGATACCGCACATGGTCACACGCCCTACATCCGGGATATTCCGGGAAGTAAGGTTCAAATCCAGAAGCAATTCCGCCTGACGTGCGTCCTCGCCGTACATTTCAAAAAAATCACCGACCTGATACAGCACCATATCGTCCGGGTGCGCTTCCTTGACGGCGTTATAGCTGTTGTAGGCAGTATTTCGCGCTGTATCCTGTGCCAGTGTTTTGTCATAAAGCGCCTGTTCATCTGGTGTAAAATAGCGGTTCAGGCGGATCAGTTCAGAGATGCGGGAAGCGACCTTATTCCAATTCATTTGAACATCCACACAGCCACTCTTTTTCAGTACGATGCCCTTGCTGCTATGTTCTTCAAAGCTGCCGCTTTCCCCGGATACAGCATGGGAGCGTCCACCAGTACCGTATTCCTCTTTCAGAAAATCAGCTTTCTCTTTGAGAGAATGCTGGTTTTGGAAAAACGCATAGATACGGTTCTTCCCACCCTCAAAGCTGCTCCCATTTGCAAGAGAATCTGCAATTTCATCCTCCGTAATGAATTTCCCGGTTTTCGGGAGTGCTGCCATGTTGGAATTGTATTCTTTGCGTGGCATTGACAGTTCTTCCAGCCGGGTAAGAAGCACCTGCGGCCGGTGGTAATGGAAACGCAGCAGTTCCCGGTTTTCACGGTAGGCGTCAACAAACGCCCTGGATTCCGTCAGAAGTATTTCTCGAAATGCGGGATTTGCCAGTTCATCCGTCAAGCGTTCTGTTTCCTCCGGGTAATTGGTGCTGCGAATATTACTTAGACAGGACAGATGCCCCAGCGATTTTGCTTCATCCGAAAGATCGTGATAAAGGCCCCAAACTTCGGCAGCAATACGCTGGCGCTCATTCCGTGGTGCTTCCGCAACCTCTAAATTGGTGGCAAATGTGCCGCTATCCAGCAGTTCTTCCGTGCGCCCTGCTGCATCTGCCCAGCTGATAACTTTGGCAGAGGGAAGATAGCGCGCGGTATCGCCGCTTGCGATGTAGATGCCGTCCTCGCTATACCATGCGGAAATCTTGCCATTTTCCGTGATCAGGCCGTTTCCGCCGTGGTAGAGCGCTTTCAGAAATGTCGCACGATTTTCCAAAGGTTTTTGTTTGGAGAACTCGGCAACAATTTTCATTCGTGCGTCATCTTCGTTGCCGCCTGTGCGCAGGATATGGTCAATGTCAGCCTGAGAAATGAACATAGAAAAAGCGGAGGGTGTCGCCTGGACACGCTCCGCTTCTGTGATAGATTCAATTTGCTGGGCCTCCGTGGGGAAGAATGAAAACTGCTCGACAGGAGAATCTTCCGTCAGGTGTAAATCAGCTCCGTCAGGATCACTTCCTCGGCCTGGGCTTTCAGGTTGTTCATCAGCCCCACCCATTTCATGGGATCGCTGGCTTTCAGAGCTTCCGTCACTCCTGCCGACTGCATCAGTGTGGGCATCATCTGCTCCAACCGCCGGTTCGCTGTTTCGTCGATCTCCCGCAGATGGGGATACAGCTTCTCCGTCAGGATCAGGCGGTTCCACAGCACCGGGCGATGCTCCTGAAGGTATGCTTTCCGCATCCGTGCGTACTTGCCCAGAGGTTTGCTCTCCTGGGGGGACAGGCTCAGATTGGGAATCCAGTAGTCCCCGCTGCGTGTGTAGGTCAGTTCGTTCATTGTCTTGGCTCCTTTCAGACAGCTTTTCACGTTCGTACTTTTTGATGGTGGCTTCTATAGTTCGGAGGATTTCTTCACTGATGCCGCTGATTGCGCTGCCAAGAGCATCGACGGTTTGCGGTGTGTTGAAGTCAAACACCGGCATGAAATCCTCTGGGCCAAAGTGGGCATTTTCGGCAAGACCGCAGCGGGACAGCAGCATATAGGTTGTGCTGACGGTTGCGGCGTTGAGAAATGCCACGCCTTTGTCATAGTCATGATACCGCTCCAGGTACGAACCGTCAACGATGCCGAGGAGGTCTTGCTCATGGGCAAGAAAATATTCTGTGACTTTCACAGAAGAAATCTGTTCCAACTGGTCAACGAGATTTCCGGGGTATTGAATGTTGTATTGTTCCGCCATAGCGGCAGAAACCACCTGCTCATGTTCCGGGCGGAATTCCCAGAGGTAGGGGCTGCGGGAACGCTCCGTGGTGTGGGTGTCTGCCACATCGAACACATATTTCAGCTTCGGAGTGTCCCCGGAGTGGTCGATAAGAGCGATGCCTTTCGCACCCCGGCGAACATAACGACCCATTCGCTTGTTCCACAGTTCGTAGTCTGCGCAGGCCGTGGCTTCGGGGCGCTGGGCATAGATCATGAGCTGTTCATGGTAAGGGTACTTGTATAACCGGGCAGCGGTGGTCAGAAAATCTGTCCAGCTCTGGTAGTTGCCAGTTATCTGGGTAGCCATGCGGTCCGCCAGCTGGTGGTATTGTTGCAATACGGATGCCATTGTGGTTCTCCTTCCTGAGAAAATAAAAAAGACGACCGCAAGGCCGTCTAAAATGGGAAGTATTGCGGTCAAAGAAATGCGCCCTGGACATTGTGTGGTCCAGGGCGTGTTTGTCAGAACATATCAAGATTGGACAGCTGATGGCGCTGGTCTCTGCAACCATAGATAACTCTGGTCACTTAAACTTCCTTCCCGGCATTTACTGCATCTTCCGTTTTAGATCCGTAAATACATCAGAGGCGAGACGGGACTGATTCGCCTTAGCTTCTTTAAGACCATGTTTCATCATGGCGTAAAAAGCGGCATCGTCCAATTCATCCCGTGCAGCGGGTGCGCCAGAACCAGAGAGCGACACAGGTATACCGTGCATATCCATGATTTCCTCAGCCTGCTCCTTGATATTGGACTCCTTACGGTCTATTACATTTGCGGCTTTTGCTGCCATAGATGATACCACCTTTTACATCCTATTATTTCCAAATGTATAGCGATTTGCAGCACAAAATCAGAAAACTCGCAAGTGGTGTTGGAAGAAAAAACTACAGACAAATCGTCATATACGGTGGAATGCAGAGAATATCATCATTTACAATCAGATTTCTGGGATGGATGATATAGCAGCCGCCGATTCTGGTTTTGTATTTCTCCCTGAATTTCAGCAGAGAGTCCGTTGTGTAGCGTGTGCCGGATTTGACCTCAATGGGGTACATTTTATATTTTGTCTTGCTGTTGTTGGAGATAATGAAGTCGATTTCAATGTCATTGCGCTTTTTCTCCTCGCTGTAATGGGTGTAGAAGAACAGCCTGTGACCATTGGCTGTCAACATTTGCGCAATGACATTTTCGTAGAGCATTCCCTCGTTCAGCCCCAGTTTGCCATCCAGAATCTGCTTGTAGACTTCATCCTCCAACAGCTCGTTTTCGTCGAAAGCGTGGCTGACAAGCAGCCCCGTGTCCCCCAGATAGCACTTGATATAGGTGTCCGATTCTGTCAGGGACAGCCCCACATTGGGGTCATTTGCACGGCGGCATTCATTGGCGACCATGGAATCGGTCAACCAGAAGAAGGTTTCCTCATACTGATCCGCAGAAGAACCGGCGGCGATCCGATTGAACACGACCCGCTTTTCGTGCCGGGAGAGCAGGCCGGGAATCTGGTCAAAAATCGCCAGCACCTTGGAGCGGTATTGCGCCTGAATCTTCATAATGTCGTTCCGATACAGTGCCAGAATGTCCCTTTTTTCCAGGTCAGCCTTGCCAAAGTCCTTCCGCCCTTCCAGGAACGCAACAATGCTCATGGGCATCCCACCCACAAGCATATATTGCTTGAACAGGAGCATGGCCTTATTGTGAAGCGTTCGCTCCAAAGGCTCCCGCTTTTCAAAGCAAGTTCTGATATAAGTGACCATAGGCTTTTCGCCCAATGCCCAGCAGAATTCCTCAAAGTCCAGGGGATACATTTTCATCTGCCGTTCCTCGGAAGGAATCACAATGTCCTTGACGTTTTCCTTAATGGAAATGAGGGAGCCGGTTTCCATATAGTCATAACGCCCATCGGCAACCAGGTACTTAATGGCCTCTCTGGCTTTGGGGAACAGCTGCACCTCATCGAAGATGATAACACTGTCCCGCTCATGCAGCTGGACACCATACTGGACGGACAGCAGCATGAAGAATGTGTCCAGGTCATTCAAATACAGCCGGAAGTATTCCTTTACATCACTGGATGCTTTCGCAAAGTCGATCAGAATATAGCTTTTGTACTCGTTCTTTGCGAACTCCTCTACAACCGTAGACTTTCCGATTCGTCGCGCTCCCTCGACCAACAGTGCTTTCTTACCGGCACACTCTGTTTTCCAGGCCAGGAACTTGTCGTAAATCTTTCGTTTGAATAGCATACCGTTCACCTCTACGGGTATTTTAACACAGGTTCCAGCAATACGCAATATTAGAATTGTAAGAAGTTTCGACAATACGCAGATTTATAGTGGTAGGAATTTACGATAATACGCAGGTTTATCACATTTCAAAACTCCGGGATCAAATCCAGTTTTTCAAAGGCATCATCTGTAATCCGGCTGAGCTTGTAGACAGCGCTATCCGTGAGCGTTCTAAGCTCCTGCTCATCTTCATCCAGATAGGTACGCATTTCCACAAGGGCGTGAATCAGCCCCAAACGACTTCCGGGGTTGTAGATGCTTATAAGCTGCTGTTCTTCAAAGGTGAAATCATTCATGTTCAAATCTCCTGTTCTTTTGATTTTTGGGGTTTGGCTTTGCGCTGGGGCTGCTGCGGCTGGTCTTTGAGTTTTTCCAGAACGGAGGGCTTTTTCTCTCGGTGGACGGCATCTGCCAAATCCATCAGGGAAATGGGCTGGCCGGATTTGGCTTGCTGTTCCAGATCGGCTACCGTGGGCTGCTTGCCGTTGTTGATGATACCGTCGATCATGCCGTAATCATCCTCCGTGGACATTTCCGCTGCCTTCAGATAGTTTTCCTGCCGGAAGTCGGGCAGCTCCTTGAAACCCACGCTGTCGCAGTAGTGGTAGGATACCACACCGTCCTGCTTGATGGCAACGATGTCGCTGACGCTCAAGGACGGGCTGTGATAATCTGCCGGACGATGGAGGTTAAACTGTTCAAAGATTGCCTCCAGCTTGGCATCGGTGCTGCCGGTGGCGGTCAGCGGTGCGGTGTAGATCAGGTCATAGCTGCCGCGCGCAATGGCTTTCCCATGAGACTGCATCCAGTCCATGTTCATAAACCGCACATTGCCGGGATCGTCACGCTTTACCTGGTAGATGGCAAAGCAGTCACCCCCATGAGCGAGGAAGGCTTTCTCCCGCTCCTCCTGATGCTGCTGGCGCTCCACGATTTTTTTGTGGAACATAGGGCTTTGCTCCCATTCCTCACGGGAAACAGCGAACATCGTGCCGGAGGCTTGGGTATCCAATTCCTCCCGGTCAAACAGCATCTCTGCATTGCCGCCGTCCACGATGGCGTACACGCTCAAATCCTGATCGTACAGTTCCGCTGCCCATTCTCTGGACAGGGGCAGCATATCCCCATCCAAATAGCCGCAGGCTTCCAGATCAGCTGCTTTCAGGGATTCATCCGGCATGGGGTATTCGTCCAGCACCTGCTCTGGGGTGTCCGGTGAGGGGGCTTCCGGTGGAACGTTTGCTTCAACCGTCTGAACAGTTGCGGCGTTATCCGGCACCCGGGGTTGCTCCTGTGCAGGGGCATCTGCTGCCAGATCAATGCCTTGCTCCTTGCAAATCTCCCGATAATGCTGCTCAATCCCGGAAATCAGCTCCGAGGAGGTCTTGTTTATGGTTTCCAGACTGGCACGGAGTTCCTTCAGCTCCTTGCCTTGGGACCAGGAAGCGATATAACCGAAGCTGTTGTCGGCGGTTTCAATGCCGAAATACTGACAGACGGCGTAGGAAATGCTTTCCGCTTCCACTTCCTCAGTATTCCTGTCTTTTTCTCCCGGCACAAGGATGGTTTCCCCATCGTCTGCCAGCTCCGTCATTTTCTCATAGTTGTGGAGCCGGGAATGGGCCATTTCATGAATGGCAGCGCAGACGGTCTGCACCTGGCTCATACCTTCCCGGAGAAAAATAGCTTGCTTTTCCAGATGAAAATAGCCGTCCATGCCGGGTTCCATCGGCTCTATGGTAATGGGCACCTGAGATGTCCGGCGCAGAGCCTCCATGAAAACCTCATACTGCGCCACATCCCCGGTCAGACTGAAGGAAATCTGCGGCAGCGTTTTACCCTCCGTCTGAGCCACATCGAATACGGACACCACCTTGAACATGGGAATGGTGACTTCCTTTTCCTCTGTAATGGGTTTCCCTTCATCGTCCAGCATAGGCAGCTTGGTGTCCGGGTCCAGCTTCTCCTTATCCACCTTGATTTTGTAGGGGGTGGGAGCAAGAATCTGGATGCCCTTTTCGCCCTTTTTCACATGACGCCCGAAGCTGTTCTTCCACTTGCTGAAGCCAGCCACCAGCGTGGCATCGGGCCGCTGGGCATGGATCAGCATGACATTATTCAGGGAATACTTGTGAAAGCGGCTCATGGTGGTAAGGTAGTTCCGGTAGCGGTCACTTTCAAACAGTTCCATGATGCCTTTTTCAATGCCAGCCGTGATCTCTTTGATGCGCTCCTTGCTGGATTGTTTTTCGGACAAATTTGATCGCTCCTTTCTTTGATTTGACTGCTCCCCATGTGACATAGATGGGTCACACAGGGAGCTTTCTCCGCATATAAAAGCCGATTTTGGCTTTCCGAATGTAAATACATATACCCCTGCGGAAGTGCGTGAAAAAGTCATTAGTATCACCCACTTTTTTGGCCCTTAAATGCGGAGATTCCAATACTGAACGCGCTTCCTTTCGGCATCCCGACGCCTGCGTTCCTGAACGGAACACGCAGGACAATACTTTGCTCGGTGAGATTTGGACAGGACAGGCTTTCCACAGATGACACAGCGTTTCCTCGGCTGGGTATGGAGAATGGATGCTTCCAGTGCCGGGTCATTGGGCAATACGGCATTTCGGAACCACTTGCAGTTCAGGGAGTAGGAAATCCACTGTGGGCAGACATTGCAGAACGACCAGTCAAAGAGCAGGCAGCTCCCATTGTCATAATTGCAGCAGCGGCTGCGTATCAGCTTTCGCACCTGCTTCAGCTGCTCGTCATTCATCCGGGGCAGATCAGCCATTGCCAAACACCAGCTTGAACCGTACCCGATCCCCATCATCTTCCAGAACCACGGCAGCATCGTAGACCTTCCCGGTTTTGGAGGAAACACAACCCTTCAGCGGGGCGCGGCCTTTCTCCAGCAGGAGCTGGGCAGTTTTTCTGTCCAAGGTTTTCTGCTTGAGGGTAAAGAACCGGCTGTCTCGCCACAGAACAAATTTACAGTCTTTGTTCGTGCAGAAGTATCCCTTGCTGCGCTCGATCACCGGCCTGCCGCACCGGGGGCATTTGCCCGCGGTGTTTTCAGCAGAGGGGAACAGAATATCCGCGCCGGAAACCGGGCGGTAATCCCTGACCAGATCGGTGAGCATACCCCGAATACCATCCAGAAAGTCCTCCGGCTCCAGCTCGCCCTTTTGCACCTGGGGCAGCCGATTCTCCCATTCTGCCGTCAGCAGCGGCGATTGAAGCTGTTCCGGCAAGACCGTAATCAGGGCATTGCCCAGAGCCGTGGGAATCAGGATGGTCTGCTTTTTCGCCTTTCGACGCTCTACCATGCCTGTGGAAACCAGCTTTTCCAGAATCCCAGCACGGGTGGCAGGAGTTCCAAGTCCCTTGCGTTCGGCATCCTCCGGCATATCTTTCGTCCCTGCCGTTTCCATGGAGGACAGCAGAAGATCTTCTGTAAAGTGCTTGGGCGGCTGGGTTTTCCCTTCCTTGACGGACACCTTGCTGGGGTTCAGTATCTGTCCAACTTCCAGACCGGAAAACCACTTCTGTGGGATGCTTTTCTGACAGTATTTCTTCCACCCAGCATCCAGCAGCATCTTCATGGTGGTCTTGAAGGTTTCCCCGCAGGTGATGGAGATTTCTGCTTCCCGGTAGCGATAGGCTCCGCTGACCGCCATCAGCACCTGCCGGGAGATCAGCTTCAGGATGTTCTGCTCCGCCGTAGGAAGTGTGGACAAATCCAGTTCTCCCGCCGCCATGGTGGGCAGGATGGCATGGTGATCGGATACCTTTTTGGAGTTGCACACCTGCTGCGCCAGAATATCACTGGGAGCTTCCACACCGTAGATTCCGGCAGCGCACAGGACAATTGCCGGGACACTTCCCAGCATATCGTCCGTGAGATAGCGGCTGTCCGTCCGGGGATAGGTACACAGCTTCTTTTCATAGAGGGATTGCAGATAGTCCAGTGTCTGCTGGGCGGTGTAGCCCAAAAGCCGGTTGGCATCCCGCTGGAGGGTGGTCAGGTCATAGAGTGCAGGGGCTTTTTCCTCCTTATCGCTGTGGCGAATGTCGGAAACCACAGCATTCTGATTCTGGCATTTCTTCGCCAGCTGCTGGGCTTCCGTTCTGTCCGGGAATTTCTTGCTGGAAACGGTGAAATCCGGGAAATCCAGATTCACGGTGAAGAAATCTTCGGGAACGAAAGCGGAGATTTCCGATTCACGCTGCACCAGCAGGGACAGCGTGGGAGACATGACCCTGCCCACATTCAGCTTCGTGCCGTACAGCAGAGAAAAGTACCGGGTGGCGTTGATGCCCACCAGCCAGTCCGCCTTGGCTCGGCACAGGGCGCTTTTGTACAACCCATCAAAGTCAGAGCCGGGACGAAGATTCTGCAATCCATCCCGGATGGCTTCATCCTCCATAGAGGAAATCCACAGCCGTTTCATAGACTTCTGGCAGTCAGCCAGATAGTAGACACTTCGGAAAATCAGCTCGCCCTCCCGTCCGGCATCGCAGGCGTTGATAACTTCGGTCACATTCTCCCGGTTCATCAGCTCCTTCAGGACGGAAAACTGATCCCGCTTATCGGGGAAAATCTCAAAGCGGAAGGGGCATGGCAGGATGGGTAAATCCTCCCGCTTCCATTTGGCGTAGCGTTCGTCGTACACGCTGGCATCGGCAAGCCCCGCCAGATGGCCAAAACACCAAGATACCAGAAAGCCGTTTCCTTCCAGATAGCCGTCCTTTCTAGTAGTAACGCCCAGAATCCTGGACAAGCTCTGTGCGACCGAGGGTTTCTCAGCAATCACAAGCTGCATACTGTCACCTCCAGAGAAGCACCCCTGCGCACCTCACGGTGGCAGGGGTGAACGCAGCCTTCGCCGTAGCGCTGACAGCCATAGCAAAGGTGATCTGTGGGGAGGACAGGTTTTCTGTCCTCCCGCTGGGGATGGGGCTTGCTGGTCATCATCTTTTCATAGAACCGGGACTTCCCGGTGGTGAAGTAACTCATTTGGATTCCGCTTTCTCCTTTTCTTCATAGGGTTCAAAGTCGGCATAGTCCTCGTCATCCTCGTCAATGCCGTAGTCATAGTCATCCAGATCGGTGTCACCCTTGGTTTTGGGGTTGGGCATCTTATTTTTCAGGAAGTACCAGCCCACGACGCCGACCATGACAATCATTAGCAGCACAGCCAGAACAGCGCCGGAATTGGATTTCTTTTCCGGCTCCTTCACCGGCTCTGTCGCGGGGACGGTGGGTTCCTCAGAGGGTTCCGGCTCTCTGCCCACGCACTCGGTCATGTTTTTGGCGCAGATCGGGCAGGTCGTGTTCACATGACCGGCGTAGCAGCGGTCAATGCAGCCGCAGACTTCCACTTTATTGCCGTCCTCCAACAGTGCCTGCAAATCCGCATCATCCACTTTGTTCAGGAAATAGGTGCTGAACTGCTCACTCTTTTCGTCCACCGGGGCATCGTAGTCGATGACGATGTAGAAAATCTCACCGCTGCGAGTTTCAATTGTTATGAACTGCTTGTTGGTGTTCGCATGGAACTGGAGATCTTTCGCAATGGCATTTCCCTCCGTAAAGGGTTCCACCGGCGTCACCGTGGTGGGCGTGGTTGGAGCTGTGGTGGCAGGCGGCTCCGTTTCCGGCGGCGTGGTAGGCTTTGGTGCAGTGGGCTTTGGTGTCGGCTGCGTGGGAGGGGGTTCTGTGGGATCAGATGTGTAGATAATCACATCACCCTTGGGGGGATTGGCTTCGGCGGATGCTGTGATGGTCAGAAAGGACATACACAGCAACAGCACCGCCAGCAGAGTGAAAAAGCGGCGATTAAGCCTCAATGGAAACATCCTCCTTTTCCTTGGTTTCGGTGATATTGGGCGCAGCCTGGACTTTTGCCAGCAGGTCGGACAGGGCTTCCGGGGACAGACCGCACTCCCGAACCATGCCGATGATGTCAATGTTCTCCAGCTCCTGAATCTGCTTTTTCAGTTCTGCGTTTCGGGACTGGAGCTTGCTGATTTTCTCCGTGTTCTTATCCAGCTCGGCACGGAGCTTTTGCAGTTTGGGATTCATAGAATCACGCTCCTTATTAGGGCAGACGCCCAAATGTGAAAAAATGGGACTGCCAGTATTGGGTGTTGATATTTGTGTAAGAAATGGGATTTCCGCAGTGAATCATTCGGTTTTCTCCCACATAAATGCCTACATGGGAAACACCATTTGTTTTGTAGGTGCCCTTGAAGAACACCAGATCACCGGGACGGGCGTTGCGCCGGGAAACCGGGGTGCAGAGGTTGTACAGCCCTTGTGCGCTGATTCTGCCGACCCGCCAGCCGCTGTGATTGAGAACCCAGCATACGAAGCCAGAGCAGTCAAAGGAAGTGCTGGGATTGCTGCCGCCCCAGATATAGGGGTAACCCAGATACTTTTCCGCTTCCTTTATCATGGTGGCGAACCGGGCGTTTTCCAGAGCCTCCGGCGGAAGGTCATACTTGGTGTAACCCTCGATCAGCATCTGCCGGATGTAGTCAGAATCCGGGAACAGGTCGGGGCGGTTGCCAAGCGTAGCCATATAGATGGCGTAACGACCCAGCGTTTCCTCGTTCATCACATACACGGGGACATGGCTGAGATCGAAGTTTTCCAGCTTGACGGTGACGCTCCTGTAGGTGTAGGAAACCTGAGTTTCATACTCGTATTCCTCCATAATGGGGTAGCCCCACTGGTCATACAGATAGGCCCCGGTGACGGGATCACGGGCATGGCGTTCCCCGGTGACGGTTTCCGTCCGATAGCGGGTTTCACTCGCCACAGTTTCCGTGAGAATGTACTGCTTTTCAAACAGCATTTCCAGCGTTCCCATGACCTCCTGCAATGTCCACTCGCCGGGGTGCATGGCGGACAGAATCGCCGTCAGCACATAGGGGTCATGCCCGATGTCGTCCAGCGCATAGTGGTACTCGTCATAGTCATGGGTTTGCTCATAGTGGTCCAGCTTTTGCTGCAATGCCTGTTCCATGGCGCAGTAGGCTGCTTCCGCACCCACAATATCATCGTCAGCGGCGGCATAGCTGCCGGCAGCGATTCCAGCACCGATGCCCTCCACCATCATGGAGCAGGAGGACACGGCGTTCAGGAGGAATGCCAGGATCAGTAGGATACCGAGGACAGCGGTGAAGCCCTTCTTATGCCGTGCCGCAAAAGCTGCGGCCTGTTCGGTCTTTTTCGTGGCTTCTTTCGCGGCCTTGGCACTGCCCTCCACGGTACTGCGTCCGGCTTTCTGGGCAGCATACTGGCGCTTGATTGCCTGCTTCTGCCGCCAACGGGACAGAGGGTTGCTGGTGGGGTGTTCCACTTCCGCTTTCTTTTGCAGGGCATGGATATTGGCTTTCTCCAGTTGCTTTTCCGAACGGGCAGCAGAACGGTAGGGCTGGAGCTGGGCGGAATGGTGTGCTTCCTGAAGCAGATGGGCAGAAGAATCCACGGCATCTGCGGCATACCCAGCAGCTTCCACACCCACATTGTCATCCTCGGATTCCCGGATTTCCCGGCGAATCTGCCTGCGGACTGTGGCAGCGGGGGCGTCGGTGACTTTGAGCTGAGAGGGCGGCTTCTTTTCCGTATCCTCAAAATGGAGCTTCACCTTGATCTTGCCGTTACTGTTGTCGGCAATCAGCTCCGGCTTGATAACCTTTTTGGTGGGGATTTTTGCCTGGGCTTTCTCTGCCTTGTCAGCAGCCTTCTCCGCTTTCTGGACAGCTTTGCCCATTACCGGGTCGAGCCGCTCTTTATCGGTGAATTGCAGCCGGGATTCACGCAAAAATACCACCTGCCAGAGTTACCGGGGTATGGGTATTCCTCATTCCTCTGCATCCTCCTTCACTTCATTGGGTTTCGTGGTCATAAGCTGGTACAGCTCCGTATCCTTGGGAAAGTTATCCACAAAGGGAACGATGGTATCACCGTAGAACAGCAGACCTTCACCGGCATTGGAGTGGGTCACATAGGAAAGCTGGTGGGGAGAAATGCCCAGCTGCTGGGCGAGAATCTTCCGGTCACCGGCGGCTTGGTTGAGCATATAGATGAAGTCAGAATTCTCAAAAATGTTCTCAACTTCTCTGGAAGCCAGCAAATCTTTGACATTTTGGGTGATACCCGTGGGAATACCGCCCCATTTACGGAACCGCTTCCAGATTTCCACGGAGTAGGCAGCGGTCTGCTCCTCCTTCAGCAGCAGGTGGAACTCGTCAATGTAGTACCGGGTGGCTTTGCTGGCTTCCCGGTTGATGGTGACGCGGTTCCAGACCTGATCCTGAACAATCAGCATACCGATTTTCTTGAGCTGCTTGCCCAGCTCCTTGATGTCATAGCAGACCACCCGGTTGCTTACATCTACATCGGTGCGGTGGTTGAACACATTCAGAGAACCGCTGACATAGATTTCCAAAGCGGTGGCAACGAACTGGGCTTCCTTTTCTTCCTGTCTTCTCAGGCAGTCATAGAGATCACCGAGGATGGGCATGTTTTCCGGCTTGGGATCATTGAGGTAGTCCTGATACACCATCCGCACACAACGGTCAATGATGGTTTTTTCCACGGGCTTCAGGCCATCCTTACCGCCCACAATCAGCTCACACAGGGAAAGGATAAAGTCCGATTTCAAAGAAAGCGGGTTTTCTTCGTCGCTGTAGTTGAGGTTGATGTCCATGGGGTTGATGTGGTGCTTGGAGGTGGGAGAAATCTTGATGACCTGTCCCTCCAGACGCTCCACCAGCGGAAAGTATTCTCCTTCGGGATCGCAGATCATAATATCGTCGTTTGTCACCAGAAAAACATTGGCAATTTCCCGTTTGGCGGAGAAAGACTTGCCGGAACCGGGGGTGCCGAGAATCAGACCGTTGGGATTTTTCAGCAGCTTCCGATCCACCATAATGATGTTGTTACTTAGGGCGTTGATGCCATAGTACAGTGCCTCCGGGCTGTCCTGATACAACTCCTGGGTGGTAAAGGGAACGAAGATTCCCACGCCGGAGGAGGTCAGACCCCGCTGAATCTCGATCTGGTTCAGTCCCAGAGGAAGGCTGCTGACCATGCCTTCCTCCTGCTGATAGTCCAGTGCCGTAATGCTGCAATTATATTTCTGGGCAATGGAATTGGTCTGGAAAAAGTTGTTGTCCAGCTGCCGCTTGGTGTCGGCGGTGTTGAGAATCAGAAAAGTCACAAGGAACATTCTCTGATTCCGGCTCTGAAGGTCAGAGAGCAGCTTCTTGGCTTCTGCACCGTAGGTGGCAAGGTCGGAGGGAATGATGTCCATGTCATATCCGGCACGAACGGCTTTCTTCTGTTCCTCGATTTTTGTTTTATCCAAATCGGTGATGGTGCGCTTGATGGTCTTGATGGCGCTGACCTGGTCCACGGACTGCACATGGATGTTGACCACCACATTGCTCTCAATATCCAGAAAATCCTTCAGCACCCGGTCACTGAGTTCCGGGGCCAGGATCTGCAAAAAGCTGACGGTGGCGAATTTCTTGCCCATGCGGAAATCCCTGGCCCGCCCGAAGTAGAAGGAGCTGGGGGCAATGTAATCTTTGGTGGACAGGCCGGAACGGGGCAGGTCCTCCCAGCGAAACAAAAACGGCTCCGGGGTGTCCATGCGCAGAATGTCGTGGCACACCTTGAGCCGTTCCTGCCCGGTCAGCACCTGGGCGCTGACGCCAAGCTTTTTGAAATTGTTGAGAATGTCTGTTTCAATTCGTTCCAGCCGGGGCTTGGCAGAGCGAACGCTGTCCGCGTCAATGCCAAAGGTCAGATATTTGGTCTTGACGATGCCGTTGTTGCCCTTTTCCTGCTGATTCTCTATGACTGTAGATAATTCCCGCTGAATGCTTTCAAACTGGTCTGAGCGGACCGGGATCGTCCGTAGGGCGGCACCACGCAGACCGGTCAGGTTGATAAAAGAAAGCTGGAAGGATACGGAGCTGTCAAAATAGTTCAGGAAATCGCACCAGCTGTCAAAGATGGCCTGCTTGTCCTCGTTGTCCGAAAGCTGGTAGTTGATGTCCCGGAATTGGATGGTTTTTGTGTAATGATTCTGTGTCACCTGACAAATCCCATCCGGGCGCATGAGCAAATAGGGAATGCTGTCCTGAGAAGACTGTTCCTTTTTATCTGTTCTTTTTGCCCTTGAGATAGCGGCCTGCACCGCTTTTTTCTGCTTTTGGCGATGGATGAACAATCCGATACACCTCCTTGTCGAGTTTATCCTGCCGTTCCAGGACGGCATAGAAATTGTTGGTTCGGTAGGGCCGCTCCTTTGGGCGCAGAAACAGCACCCGAACCATGTTGCGAATAATGACTTCCAGATGCTGCCCGTTCTTCTCGTACAGCGCCAGCAGAAAAGCCGGGAGCATGGCGAAAATCATGAGCAGGGCGGCGGTGGAATTTCCCAGGGCGTTCTTTGTCAGAAAGAACAGCGGAACACCTACGGCAAGCCCTGCACTGAAGCACACCAGCTGCCGCTTGGTCAGGTTGAACAGCACCTTGGTTTTGACCTTTGTCAGGTCCTTGGGGATGGTTACATAGGGCATGGACGCACCTCCTTAATGCGCATTGAAGATGGACTTGGCAAGGCTGCTGGTTTTGAACAGGCAGAAGCAGAGCAGCACCGTATAGCCCATGCAGGTCCAGATGGCGGCGATGATGTCCCCGGATACGGAAATATTCTGTACCAGCACCGAATAGATGGCCACACAGACCACAATGAGGAAAGCTTGAAAGCCCAGAGAAAACAGAGTGCGGAGATAGTTCTGGCCCATCTGGCCCCACTCCCGGTTGACCATGGTCGCCATGGGAATGGGAGCTACGGAGGTGACGAGAAATACTTCGATCATCCGTCCGTAGGTGATGATGAAAATGCAGATGGTGATGGCCCAGGTACACAGTCCCACGAACAAAGATTGGAACCAAAGTCCAAACAGCGGTCCCAATTCCATTTCGTTCAGTCTGCTTTCCAGTCCGCCGACCACAGAGGAGATGTCGATATTAGTCTGCCCAACGATCACTCCAGCGGCGCTGCTGACAACACTTTGGGACGCCTCAAAAATACCCATGACAATATCCCAGGTGTGGGTGACGATGACCACAGCACAGGCGGATTTGAATACCCATTTGAAGAACATCCAGGTGTCTACATCGTTCAGGTTGTTGCGGTCTGTGACCAGCTGAATCAGCTCCAGGGTCATAACGATGGCCAGGATAACCCCGGCAATAGGGAGAATTACGGTGTTGGACAGATTCTGGATCATGGTAAAAATACCGCCGTTCCACCCTTGGGGCGTCATGCCCACCTGACCGATGATGCTGCCCACCTGTTCATTGGTGGAGTCGAACATCCCGGACAGATTGCTGACGATTCCGCTGACAAGCACTTCCTTCAGCCAGTTCGTAATGCTATCCCAGATAAAATTCATGGTGTTACCTCCGATCCGTTATGATTTTTGGGCTTCGGGGGATTTCACACGCTCACAGTAAACCACATACCGCTGCCTGCCCCCGGAAGCGTAGGGGTGGCAGGTCAGCAGGGTCAGCAGCTCCCGTCCCGGCTGAATCAGGATTTCCGTTACATCGTGGGGGGCGATGATCTTGATTTCACAGACCTGATAGGTTAGCCGCTCCCAGAGATTTGTGATATACACGGCATCCCCAACGTTCAGCTTGTCGATGTAGCGAAAGTAGCTGGCCCCGTTGTAGCCCCGGTGACCGGCAACGACACAGTTGGTGTCCATGCCGCCAATGGGCAGGCTTGTCTGGCTCAGGTGGGCGGCTCCGGCGGCCATGTGCTGCTCGGTAGCGCCCAGATAGATGGGCATTTCCAGGTCGATGGTGGGGATGTTCAGCACACCGAAAATTTCATCCGGAAGCCCATAGTCCATAAGCTGGAAGCTGGCTTTCTGATAATCATAGGCGCAGGACAGTCCTGACTGCCCCTGGGCGGCAATGCTCTGGTTATACCGGGCCATATCAGCCCATAGGTCTGGGTATGCCTTTGTTTTCTCCGGCGCTATGGAATCAATGACGACGGCTGCGGTGGGCAGCTCCGGCTCCTCCCGTTCCAGAAAGTCCTTGGCGGTGTGGGAAATGGAGCTGTCCACAGCAGCACCCCAGACATAAGGGTACAGAACAGAGGCCAGCCCGGCCAGGAATACCAGCAGCAGAACCGTTATGAGCAGGCCACGCAGCTTACCGTTTCGCATAGCGGCCTCCTTTGAACGTTCGCCTTTTTATTCGTACCGCAAGGAAAACAACCGCAGATACACCTCCGGCAGCGGCACAGCCAAGGAGCAGCCCCTGCAAATACTTTGCCTCCCAGGTAGACGCAGTCGGTTCGGCGCTGGCAGTTTCTTCTTCCAGCACAGCCGCTTCCTCATAGGGAATCCGGGAGCCCCGTACCAGAAGCCTGTGGGTATTGACCCCGTAGGGGGTACAGGTGACCAGGGTGCAAAGATCTTCTCCCGGTACAATTCCCAGAAGCTCAGTTTCATAGGGCAGTACGGTGTTGATTTCTGTGACCTGGTAGGCCAGCGTTTCATTCAGCACGTTCAGGTAGAATATATCCCCTGGAGTAAGCTGCTCCAGATCGGTGAACATCTTCTGGCTTGCCATGCCACTGTGGCCGGAGAGGACGGTGTGGGTATTTTCACCGCCCACCGGCAGAGAGCTGCCCAGCAAATGCCCCACGCCACGGTCCAGCACCTCCGCCTCCGTGCCGTGGTAGATGGGCAGGTTCACCTGGATTTTCGGAATCTCCACATAACCCATGATGCCGTTTCCGGCAACATCGAGCTGGCTGTCGTAGTCGGCAGATGCAGCCTGCAAGCCCTCTTGGCTGTAGGCTGCTGTTGCGCCGGGGACAAGGGTGTGGTTGTAGGCATCGGCAAGCTCCTTTGCCTTGAGAAGTTCGCTGTCATCCGCCTGCTCCATAACCTCCTGGTAGGCGGTGTGAATCTGGGAGGCATACTTTTGGTTGACATAATTACTTATAACAGGATACAAAGTCAGCCCCAGCGCCAGCAGGAACGCCATGACCGCCAGAGCGATTGTGATACGCTTTTGCTTCGTAAGGAACCCTCCTTTTTCGGGATAGCCCCGGAGGATTAACCCTCCGGGGCAGATGAAATTAGACAGAGCGCTTCTTCCGGCTGACCAGCGCAATAACGGATACAGCGCCAGCCATCAGCAGAATTCCGACCACAGTAAACATCATAGTGCCATTGTCACCGGTCTTGGGCAGGTCAAAGCCACGGGTGTTGACCACGGTCAAAGGAGCTTCGGCGTTAGTGCTGCCGTTGTCCTCGGTCATGTTGACGTTCTTTCCGCTGACGGTAGCGGAGGCAGTCAGTAGCTTATGTTCCAGATGTTTCTGGGGGATATTCTTCAAATCGGCATCGCTCTGAATGATCTGGGCGTACCGGGGATCGTTCTGAATCAGCCCCAGCGTGTCGGATGCGTAGACGGTGCAGCTTTCGGAACTTTCCTTCCGAGAGATCACCACCTCAATATCCTGCTTCAGCAGCACATAGCCGTTGTCAGTGCGAACTTCGGTCATGGAATAGGTGTCATCCTCCAGACCCTTGATCAGGATTCTGCCCTTGGTATCGCCGGTTTTCACAGGGACAAAGTGCGTGGCATCTTCCTTGTTGGTGGTGTGACCGGTCACATAGTACACGCCTTCGTCCTCATTCAGCTGAGCCTTTACAAAGTAATTATCGGTCTTGTTCTGTACCAGGAATTCCACCTTGGAGAAATCGCCCTTGCCGTCAGAAAACAGCTTGGTAAGGTCAATGCCGTAGGTATAAACATGGGCATCGTCCACCAGGGTATCGTAGAAAGTCTCGCTGGTACGCTTCCAGGTCAGCACCACCTTGTTGTCGTTGCCCTTGTCGCCCACCACTAGAGAATTATCGCTGTCTACTTTAGCGGTGTAGGTCAGGCGCATGGTGCAGTCGGAGAAGCCGGAGTTTACCATATTGGCATCGGAATAAACAGCCTTGGATTTGTTGATTTCCGCCAGCCCCTTGTCGGTCATTTCCACGGTCATAGCGGTCTTGCCATCCTGGGCGTCGTTATAGGAAACAGAGAAATAGCCGTCCGTTTCCTTCCAGCTGGTCACAGCGTTCTTGCAGGCGGCATCGGAGAAGATTTCCAGAGCCACATCGCCCTTGGTGTAGGTCAACCCCTTGGACAGAGTATCAATGAAGGTGTAGCAGGACAGGTAGGTTGCCTCGGAGGTAATACTGGGCAGGGTGGAGATGATCTGGTAGTCGATGGTATCACCGGCAGAGGCAGTGCCGGTGTGGTCATAGGTATCGGTCTTGCCGGTGTCGTTCTTGCTCTCCCGCAGAGTCTTTTCCAGAGAGGGGATGCCGGTCAGGTTTTTGGGGTACAGGGTAATATCGTAAATCCAATGGGTGCCGCCGTCATTGGCGTTGGTACCGTTGACGGAGGTCATGGGGACGGATACCAGGAAAGGGTCAGTGGTGGAAACAACCATTTCAGGGACTTTGGTTTCAGCAACCAGATACAGACCCAGGGGCAAGTTTTCAGCTTTGGTCTTGCCGTAGGAATCCGTCAGGGGCATGGCTGTACCGTTGGTGGCAGCGTAACGCTCCATTGCGTTCTTCACGGTGGTGGCATTGGCAGTCAGACCGGCGGACAGGGCGGAAATCAGCACATCGGACTGATAGAAATACTTGGATGCGTCCAGAGCATCCGCTTTTTCGTACCGATTCTTTCCGTCCGCCAGACCCAGAGTATTCAGGAGGTCAGAACCCTTGGTCTTGTCCACGGCATACAGAATTTCCACATGACCGTCGGTCGTTTCGGTTTCGCCGTACTGGAAAATATCAGCTACCTTCATATAGCTGAATTCCACGCCCTTAATGGCATATCCGTAGCCGGTTTCGCCGTTGCCCAGAGTGGAGGAGGCATTTCCGCCCAGAACATTGTTTACACCGGCTTCGTCATAAACGCCGGTAGACACATAGCTGGAATCCCATACGCCGTCCTTTTCGGCGTTGGTCAGATCGTACTTGTAGATGGTCAGAGAGCCGGTTTTGGATACGTCGATGGTGGGCATATTCGCCAATTCCGCAGCGGAGGCGGCCACCGGGAAGGACAGGAGCAGTGTCAGAGCTAGGAACAGGGAAAGAATTTTTGTGATGCTTTTCATAGAGCAGTTTCCTTTCTTGAATATAATTTTGAGGTTGGATTTTGAATTTTGAACATGAAAAAACCAGGGCTTATCCCTGGCGTGGAAAAAATACATGATTGCCCTTTCTTTTCCACAGATTTTTTGAAAATAGATGTTGCTTTTTTCTAACGGATTGCATATAATAGTAGTGAACCGAGAGGTTCACAGCAGGTGTTTCGCCACCCACATCCCAAGTGCGAGGCTTTACAGCAGGTGTTCCGCCACCTATATCCCAAGTGCGGGGCGTTAATGATACGGAGGGATTTAGGTCCCTCCGTTTTTTTGAGAGGAAACAAAGAAATGACTGTAAGATTTGATAATTTAGGCTTCTATAACGTGGATACACGCTATTTGCAGTACCTAAACACCATAGAGCCGGAAGTGCAGTTTACGCAGGAAAAAGACTATACGCAAAAGCCGTTTCTCGGCATCCTCGTTATAATCGATACATATACTTACTTCATTCCTTTAACCTCTGGAAAGCCCAAACACACAAAGTGGAAAAACGTGGGCCCCGCACATTATCTGATTTATGAGCAGGTGCCCAAGGCGGAACTTCGCAAGCGGGATATTTACAAATCTATCTCTGAAACCGATGCGCTGCAAATATTCGCCGCATTGGATCTAAAGAAGATGATCCCTGTTGCCGATGGTTTGTACAGCCGAATTGAGTTTGCAAAGCTGGAAGATCAGAAATATGCGGACCTACTTGAAAAGGAATACAGATTTTGCCAGAAAATACAGGACGGCATTCTTTCCAAAGTTACCCAGATTTACAGGGAACAGAAAGAAACGGGAAAGGTTTATCCTATGTACTGTAACTTTTCAAGATTGGAAGATGCCTGCAATCAGTATCAGTCCATATGACTTTTGCCGGAAGCGATTTGCTTCCGGCTTTCTCAATGCCTTTTTCTGGATAGAACAGAAAGCATACAAAGGCAGCTGATAGCCGCAGCCAACCCAAGCACCCGAAGAACGGCCCCGGATACCGCACCAGTTTCCGGCATGGTAAAGTTCCGGGCATTGACAACGGTCAGCTCCACGGACAGGGTATCCGTGGGAAGCGTGCCAGTAAACGCCGCCTCCGTGAGCAGCTTAAAGCCCTCCGGGGCCTTGACTTCTGTCAGGCGATAGTGGAGGCCGGGATGCAGGCCCGTCCATTGGAGGACACCATCCTCGCCGCTGGTCAGGCAGCCATCCGTCAGGTTCTCCGCAGAGCAGCCGCCTTTTGTAACGGACTCGGAATACTGGACAGACTGCCATGTACTTTCATCCTCACTCCATTCCAGCAGGAATGTGACTCCGGCCAGAGAGCTTCCGGTGGTATCTACCTTTTTGACCGTAATGATGCCGGGACGCAGGACATTGATGAAGGACACCTCCGCTGTCTGACCTTGAACCACTGTAATTTTCTGCGGATTCTCGCTTTTACACTGATACAGGCTATCTTCTGGCAACAGCTCCTCCACGGTATATTCCCCAGGCAGCAGATTGGCGGTCAGAATCATGCCGCCCTCGCCGGAGGTAAAGGGGGAACCTTCCACCGCATTCCCATGGGCATCCGTCACCCGGAACTCCCATCCCGCCAGGTTGCCGTCACCCTCCACGGTTTTCCGAATGCACAGTTTACCGTACTGAACATTCGTGAAGGTTATCTCCGTATCCTTATGGGGCAAAATCTCAATTTTCTGAACAGTTTCATCCACCATCCAGTATTCATCCTCAAACCGCCCTAGTTCGTCCTCGGTTTCCTTGGCATAGTAGGTGCCGGGACTGAGATAGTGTCCGGCCTTGCCATCCGCATTGGTAATGACTGTTCCAACCTCCTTGGTGCATTCCGCATCCGAATAGATGGTGATATGCCAGCCCTCCACAGATTCGCCGGTATTGGTCTTTTTGTAAATCCACACCAGACCTTGCTCCCGGTTCAGCCAAGTATCCACAGCATCCTTGCCGCCTGTGACCAAAACCGTGTGGAATCCCAGTTCACCGGCCCAATAGGCATCCTCCGTGGGCAGCTCCACCACTGTGTAGCGACCCAAAGGCAGGTTCCCGGTAATGGCATAACCGTTTTCATCCGTCGTAAAGTCGCCAACGGTTTTTCCGTTGGAATCTCGGACTCGGAACGTCCAGCCGCCCAGGTTGTTGCCGGTGTTGGTGGTTTTCACGATTTGAATACGACCATAGTGGGTGTTCGTAAAGGTGACGCTGGCCGTTTGGTTTGCCTGGATCACAACGGTTTTGACTGCCGTATCGAAGTTCCAATAGGAATCATCCGTGGGAATTTCTTTGGCATACAGCGTTCCGGGCTGCAAACCGGATACGGTCACAGTTCCGTCGCTTCCGGTAGTAAAGGGCGAGCCGGAGACAGGTTTGGTGCAGGCAGAATCCGTGTACAGTCCAATCTTCCAGCCACCCAGATTTTCGCCCGTATTGGTTTTCTTTACTAGCTGGACACTTCCGGTGTTCCGCTTGTTATAAAAGCTGACCGAAGCCGTCTGCCCAGAGGTAATCGTGACCCGCTGGGGATTGGTGCTGGCGCAGCTGTACAGGGAACCTACGCTGGAATCCGTATTGCCCAATTCTTTGACATAATAAGTGCCTGCGGCTAAACCCGATACAGATAGCTTGCCGCTGGAATTGGTAGTGTACGGCCCGGATACCAGGTTGGTGCAGGTAGCGTTACTGTAAATCCCGAACTTCCAGCCAGACAGATTCTTGCCGTCCTCTGTGGTTTTCGTCAGGCTGATATTCCCAAGGGAGGGTGCCTTGATCTTGAAATAAGCGTTTAACCCGCTGCTTCCGGCGTTATACAGAGAAATGGTCGTCTGGTAACTGGAACCAGACATATACCAGATGTTGTAGCTGGAATTGGAAGCCGAGGGCAGATAGCGGGTTGCGGTGAACACTGTGGATTCGGAAATATCCCCGGTTTTGGTAATGTTCAGCGTATTGCCGCTCTTAGAAAAGCGGGCACCGTTTCCATTAGAGAACGAGAACGCGGACAGCACTCCGTTGGAATCATAGGCGCTGCCAGTATCCCCGGAAAGCTGAATCGTAGGTACGTTGCTGCTGGAACTGCCGCAAAAGCTGGGGATTTTCTTTGCGGACTGGATTGCGGATACCAGGCTGTTGTAGCAGGAGGAAAAGCCTGATACCGAGGCAGAAGCGGCATTGTAGAACACATCTCCGGAGGTTCCGCACTCGTTGGTGCTGTTCCTCTTAAAACTATTTGGGTCACGCAAACCGCAGACGATTTCATAGATCAGGATTTGCGTTGCTACCCGCAGCGGCACGTTAGGGTTACTGTCCTTCTTTACTGATGTAACGCTGATGGAATGATCCCACTGCTGGTCACTGTACAGAAGAATAAGCCCAATAGCCTCCCGCCGAGCGGAGGGCAGCGCGTACCACACATTGCTGCCGGTTGTGCTGCCGCTTCCATTCAATGTTACATCCCGATCCACGGAATTGCCGCTGGTGCTGGCACCGTAGTTTCGCCAAGGCTCAATACAGTACAGCGGCTCGTTCGCATGGGCAACACCGCCGTACCTCGCAAAGTGCCAGCCCATGTTCTTGACATAGGCCGTCCGGGTGGTGCCGCTGCCGTTGGGTTTATAGGCGCAGGATACCTGGTAGTTCAGCCGGGTCGTGTAGTCGCCGTTGTCCACAAAGTCGAAAAGCATGATACTTTTTTGCGTAGAGGCGTAGGCTTCGGCATCCAGGAGACGGTCGTCTGAATCTAAATCGTTCAATTCTTCCGGAAGTGTTGTCTCATCAGTAGGATCTTCCTCCATAGGCTCTGTTGCCTCCTCGGATGGTGGTTCTGTGGATTCTTCCGGCGGTGGCGTTTGGTCTGTATTAGGGGGGACAGCTTCAGAAGCAGAACCCTCGCCAGACTGTGGCGCTGTCGGTGTGGTGATTTCATCCGCAAAAGCGCAGGGAATCATTCCAAAGCACAGCACGAATACCATCAGGAGCGATACGACGCTCCGAAAGTGCTTCATAGTGTTTTCTCCTTCCTTAAAAATGGGATTGCTCCCACCTCAAAGGAGGCGGGAGCCGGTTGTTATGCAGAGAACAGGCCGGACAGCAGAGGAACGAGGGTAATGCCGATCATCGCCACACCACCGCCCGCCATGAGCTGCTTCATGCCCTGGCTCTTTACTGATGTGCGATAAAGAAGTAATAGAAGTGTAAAAAATTTTGCCGTTCCTATCCGGCA
>ERZ824600.243-NODE-243-length-84997-cov-31.228097_pt1 | contig 84997 bp, 95 predicted proteins | sample MGYA00519933_ERZ824600 | MGnify/ENA primary metagenome ERZ824600 (study PRJEB31778, sample SAMEA3449178) | human gut metagenome | biome: human gut; feature: human-associated habitat; material: faeces | place: United Kingdom | collected 2010/2012 ...
TTAAGAAAAATCAAGCGACTTTTCAATATTCTTTAAGAAAAATCAAGCGACTTTTCAATATTCTTTAAGAAAAATCAAGCGACTTTTTTGTTTTTTCATTTTTTTCAAAATAAAAAAGGTCGCTAAATTGCGACCAATTAATTAATTACTTAACGTTTCCAATACGGCAAACATCACGAGCAATCATAACTTCCTCATTTGTAGGTAATACATATACCTTTACCTTAGAATTTGGAGTTGAGATTTCCTTTTCAATTCCGTATGCTTGGTTGTTAGCTTCCTTATCAATTTCAACGCCCATAACACCTAAACGATTACAAATCTTCTCACGTAGGTGGCAAAGATTTTCTCCCATACCAGCTGTAAAGCAAATAGCGTCACATCCACCCATGTAAACATAGTAAGAACCAATGTAGTCCATAATACGCTTAGATTGAACGTTGAATGCCATAATACAACGGTGATCTCCTTCGTTCATACCCTTTGTAACGTCACGAGCATCGTTTGTACGACCACCCATACCAAGAAGACCTGACTTCTTGTTAAGGATATTGATAAGCTCAGAAATGCTTTGACCTTCATGCTTAGCAACTACCTCAAGAGCAGTTGGGTCAATATTTCCTGAACGAGTTCCCATAGGAATACCCTCAAGTGGTGTAAGACCCATTGAAGTATCAATACATTTTCCACCCTTAACAGCAGAAATTGAAGCACCATTTCCTAAATGACAAACAATAATCTTAGTATCCTCAAGTGGCTTACCCATAATTTCAGCACATCTTTGAGAAACATACTTATGGCTTGTACCATGAGCACCATACTTACGAATACCATACTTTGTATACCACTCATATGGTGTAGCATACATATAAGCTTCTTCAGCCATTGTTTGATGGAATGTAGTATCAAATACTGCAACCTCAGGAACATCTGGTAAAACCTTCATAAAAGCACGCATACCAACAACATGAGCTCTATTATGTAAAGGAGCTAAATCAGCAAGCTCTAAAATCTTGTTAATTACAGTTCCATCTGGACCATCAATTAAAGTTGAATCCTTGAAGTATTCTCCACCTTGTACAACACGGTGACCAACACCAGCAATCTCAGAAAGATTTTCAACAATATGCTTTTCAAGTAAAGTCTTAAGTAAAAGCTCAACACCTTCTGCATGAGTAGGTAAAACAGGATTTGTTTCTTCCTTTACCTTTTCACCATTCTTAAAATACTTAAGAGTGAAAATACCCTCAGGTAAACCAATACGCTCCATTACACCTGAAGCAATTACTTCTTCAGCTGGCATTTCAAGTAATTGGAATTTAATTGAACTTGAACCAGCATTAACTGCCATAATTTTTGACATAACTAATTTCCTCACTTCGTTTATTTTTTATTAATATTATTTTCAAACCACGTTTCAATTTGAGCCAAAGCCTCATTAAAGCGCTTCGAATCATTAAAGCTTGGTAGTTTGACCATCATACATTTCTTATTCTCGATATGAGCACGTTGAATAAGAATAATTGATTTTTGATTATTCTTAAAGAATGTATCAGGAAGCTCAATCAAACCAATCATTGAATTTTCCTCATTTAATTCCTTTTTAAATTTCTGATCCTTATCATATGAGAAAAAATCATTAGGAATTAAACACATCATAACACCATTATCATTTAAAGCCTTAATATGATGTAAAATTACCTCATATGGAAAGTACTTACCATTAGATGGCTCTGAATAATCAAAATCACATACAATATAGTCAAGATTAGAAACATTTACATTGCGTGTATCCTGAAAATAAATTTCAAGCTCTGTTTGAAGCATATCACTTAAGCTTTGCATTATCTTAACTGATAGCTCATTATGCTCACAAGCAATAGCGTCTATTTCTAAATCTAAATGGTTAATTATTGTAAACAATAAATTACCAACACCTGCTAAAGGGTCAAATAATCTAATATGTCTCTTTGTAGGCTCAAACTTGGAAATTAAATAGGCAAATAACATTCCAATCGTATCAGGAGTAATTCCTCCATTACTAATTTTTTGTTCACTAAAGCCTTTTAAAACTATAGCTTGAAGAGCTTTTCTAATTGATTCAACATCTAAATCCATATTTTTTATTGGTTCATATATTTTTTCAAGCTTAGCTTTTTTATCATCAGATAAATCATTTAAAACCTCACCTGCTAAAATATTATCCACCGTTAAAAAGAATAAATCAAAATATTTCTTCTTATATTCATCATATAAAAATTCAATTGAAGCTTCAATAACATCATGGAATATTTCTAGACTATTTTCTTCTGCCATTTAATATCACCAAAAAAGATTATAACAAATATTATGTTTTTTGTAAATGTTTTGAGTTTTTTAATTTTTAAAAAAATGCTTATAAAACACTTTTATATACAAAAGCTAATAATTAATTACAAAAAGGGCCTGAGCCCTTTATTAGTTAATTTCAATATTAGAGGTGGTTCCTTCATAATTAAATGCCTTTTCTTTTCCACTAGTATTAAAATTATAATTATCCTTGCCATCTATTAATTTAATATTAATATTTGAAGTAGTATATTTTAAATTTGCTTCTTTAGTTATTTTAATACTTGCATCTAAAGTTGTAACATCCATATCTATATCAAGTTTTTCTAATTCTAAATTTTCAAGATTTGAGGTTGTAGCATCATAATTAAATGTTCCTTTATTTATTAATGAATTTGAAATATTAGCCGTACCACCTTTAACATTTAATAATAATTCTGATGCTTCAATATTAGAGGCTGTAAATGATCCACCTTTTATATTGATAGATACATTACTTAAATTCACGTTTTGAAGCTTTAGATTTCCACCTTTAACATCTACCTCTAAAGCAAAGACGTAATCATTAGGTACCTCAATAAATAAAGCCTCATTTGCAAAGCCAAGTTCATTCATCCAGCCAATATTTAAAACATTTTCATACCATCTTCCATATTGACAATCAATATTTAATATCTCATCATCTTTAGTGATACTATATTTATAATTATTAATTTTTTTACTTTTAACATAAATATCGCTACGTTCTGAAGCTTTTATAACAATGCTATCAGCTTTTGTATTACATTTTATTAGATTTACATTAGTATCATATAAAGATTCTTCTACCTCAACATTTTCTGAAGCTATTTTTTTAATATCAAAGCGATTATATGCAAGTATTACTAATAGACCAATCAAGCCTATTATTGTAAAAATAAAACCTGGGATTAAAAACTTTTTAATTTTCACAGAAAACACCTCCAGTTATAATTAAAGCGATTTTCTTATATAACTTCTTAATCAAAGTAATTATTAAAGCTACAAGCTTATAGATTAAAGGTACAACAATTAGAGTTAAACCAATACTTAATATACCTAAGCTAATCATTATAACGCCTTGTGATATACTTGTATGCAAATTAATAATACCAAAGATAATCATTGCAATTCCTGAAAGGCCTAACGATAGACCTAAAGAAACACATAGACAAATTAAAGCAAGGTAAAGTGCAAATGCTACAATAGCCATCGGAAAATATAAGATTTTTGTTAATATATTTCCAGATGATGATTTATGTTTTTTCTTAGGAATTTCATCCTCATCATATTTTATCTTTTGATACACTCCACTTTGACTATTCGTTTTCCTTACAATATCATCAATATCGTCAAGGCGATCAATAACCTCTTCTTCTGTAAGTCCTGTTTTATCCATTTTATCTTCAATTAATTCATTATAATAAGCGATAATATCATCCTTATCATTACAATTCAATTTTTTTCTTAATCGTCTTAAAAATTCTCTTTTTGTCATTATCTTGTCCTCCGCTTAATAAAGCTTATAACCATTTCTATTTCTTGCCATTCATCTAAAAATTCTTCAATTCTTTTTTTTCCCTTTTTAGTTATTTCATAATATTTTCGAGTTCGGCCATTATACTGCCTATTATAGGTTTTAAGGAGGTCTTGAGCCTCAAGCCTTTTTAAAATAGGATAAAGTGTTGATTCTGATATTTCAATAATCTCTGATAAATCAGAAATTATTTTATAACCATAGGATGGCTCATCAGCTACCGCTCCTAAAACACAAACCTCTACAATACCTTTTTTCATTTGTACATTCATTAAATCACCTCTTAATACTATGCAATGCATAGCATAGAAACTAAAAAAATAAGCATATCCCAAAGATACGCCTAAATTATACTATGTATTACAAGGTATGTCAATAAATTTATTTCTAAATTCTTGTATCAACCAAAGGAATGACCAACTCTAAGGTACCAATATATTCTTCATTTTCCTTAACAGCGATATATTTTACTAAATATGCTACATCATTTTTCTTCATTTGAAATGAAAATTCCCCTTTAGCTCCTGCTTTAAGTTCACTTATTATCTTTTTTACCGCATTAACCTTATCATGAGGATGACAATCATAAACACTTCTACCAATGGAAGCACTTGGTCTTTTAAAGGCTTTTTCACCTTCATTATAATAAGTATTTATATCATCTTCATTAATAAAGCTTATTTCATAAGGAATAGCGTTTAAAAGTGCATTAACCTGTTTAGGTGATAAAGAACCAAGCTTAAAATTAATTTTATAGTTATCGAATGTTAAATTTGTTTTCTTCTTTTCATCATATTTAATATCAAACAAGGGCTTATAGTCTTTCATATCCTCATACATTTGATTTAAATCTTCTTTTGATATAAGCTTTAAACAGTTAGGAAAAAGAATATTATTTTCTCTATAAATCATTTCTTTAATTTCTTTTAAAATTCTAATAAGCTCATCATCTTCTTTGGTTGAATAATCCTTAAGCTTATTTATTCTTTCTTTAATTTCATTATCTTTATTCCACATTACCCTTGCAGGCCCTTCAAAACCATATTTTGTTTTAAGTAAAGGATAGATTAAATCGCCTTTTTTAGTATAATGAACTTTAACATCATTAAGTAAATCCTTAGCACCTGTAAAAAGACCTGTATCTAAATAATAATCTATCCTTTCTTCAATTTCATTATTTTCAATCATCATTATTTCAATAGGATCATTTTTAATATGTTCAAATTCATCAACATTTATATAATTGTTTAAATCATCATGGAATAAAGCTGAATGAATTTCACATAACCTTTCCATTTTATCTTCCATAATACCATTTCTTATTAATTCCTCTTCGGGTATTAAAACATCATTATAGCTTGCATTTTTAAAGTCAGAAACAAAATCAGCTCTAACCGTTTCAAGATTCTCACCATTTGTTAATCTTTCTAAATATTCCTTAAGCTTTAAAGCATTTTCACTAATCATTTTATTCACCATTTATATTATTTACAAATTAATTCGTAATATTAAAAAAACAGCAGATTTACTCCACTGTTTAATTTAATATACTATGTAATAAATTCACAACATTCTTATATAAAGATCAATTATACTAATGCTTTTTTAGCATACTCTATCTCGCATTTACAATCGATACAATTCCTATCGCATTTCTTTCCATACAATTTATAAGTTCTTGTGATTTAAAATGTTCGCTTAGATCCTCAAATAGTTCTGAAATCCAATAAAAAATTCTAATGAACAATTATCTAAATAAATAATTGTTTCATTTAAATTTTGTATCAAGCAAGATAATAGTTCTTTATGATTTTCTTCTGTTAAAACATCGTTTTGGGCATCAATATTTTTTCTTTTTCTATTATTTTTTTTAGTCTATTTATATCCATATTACTACTCCTTTTCTTCATCTTCAAAAACATCAAAATTATGCTTACTACCATATTCCTTCATATAATTTTCGTAAGTATCTTCACCTTCAAAATATTTAGCTTGGTTTCCTTTATTAAGCTCTGCGCTAAAATTTAATACTGCTTTTTTAATCCTAAACATATTTAAAACACCAGCCGCTATAATTATTCCACCAATTACAATTATTACAACAAGTGCGAAATAATTTATTGAAGAAACCTGACCTGGCTCTACAATTAAAAAAGAAACATTATAACCTGTTTTTTGATAAAATATCTCTTGAGCATCATTTAAACTAGAAATACCATTAATCGTTCCATATTTAGTTTTATTGATAACTTTATATGCTTTAGGATTACTACTCTCATATTTAGTATAAAGGTTTTCATTTACCTTATCTAAAGATGTTGCAAGAGAAAAATATAAATTACCATAGTAGTTACGAGAAGGAACATTATCATTTACGGCATTTCCAAAGCTTGTTCCTATACCTCCAAAGCTTCTATCAATTTCATAATCTATATCATCACCAACAACGTTAAATAAAACATATTCATCATTATCTTTATATGCTACAAAACACACCAATATATTTTTTTCATAATAAGATGAGCTTTCATCATATGTTTTTTCATATTGATTTAAGGTATAATTTTCAATCGCATAATCAACGCTTGTTCCTTTATATATAATCGAAATAAGCATTATTATCATTATAATAATGGTAAACGCTAATACAATAATACTATTTTTTAGAGCATAAAGCATTCTTTTATCAGAATCAAATGGAATATATACTCTATTATAATAAAAGCCAGGTCCCACGTAATATCTTGAATGAGGATGACCATATTTATCTGTTTTAGGTACTGATGACTTAAAGTTTGAGCTTCCTCTACCTGATGAATGAAATCCTCCACCACTACCTCCTCCACCTGCATGTGGCATAATATCTTCTCCTTTCACAACAAAATGTTATTCTAATATAGCTTATTTAATTTTAGATATTTCATACATTAATATTGATCCTGCAACCCCTACATTTAATGACTCCATATTTTGCATCGGAATATATAAATTATTAAGCTTTAAATCACAAATTTCCTTAGAAACACCATTTCCTTCATTACCAAGAATTAGAATTATTTTATCACTAAATGTAACCTCATCTGGAGTTTTACCATTAATAACATTAGTTGAAAAAATTTGATATTCATTCTTATATTTATTTATAAATTCAAGCTTATCACCATATAAATAATTAAGCTTAAAAATCGCACCCTGACTAGATCTTATAACTTTATCATTGTAAACATCAACAGTGCCCTTTGCAAGAAATAAAGAATCAAAGCCAAAGGCCTTAGCACTTCTTAACAAAGTTCCTAAATTACCAGGATCTTGAATTCCATCAAGAAATAAAATTCTATTTCCTATTTTTTCATTCTTTTTAATATAGCAAATACCAATTTGAGGTGAAACAGTTTGGGTTTGACATAACTTTTTCATCACATTTATTGATACAAGCTCACCATCATATCTTTCATCAATTGTATAAGCTTCCTTAAGAACACCTGCCATTTTGGCTTCCTTAACTAAATGAGGCCCTTCTACAATAAATAAGCCCTCCTCATCCCTATATTTTGCATTTTTTAATTTAATAATATTTTTTACTCTTTCATTATTAACGCTTTCAATCATACAATCACATCCATGCTATAATTCTAACATTATTTAATAAGAAAATCCACTCATAACGAGTGGATTTACATTAGTTATTTTGCTTTCCTTTGTTTACAAGTTTCTTAGTCATAGAACCTCCAACACGTCCATTTTGTCTAGCGGATGCATCTGGTCCAAGTTCAACTCCAAGTTCAGAAGCAGTTTCATATTTCATTGATTCAGTGTCAGTACTTTGCTTAGCACGATTAACTAACTCCTTAGTAATAGAGCCACCAACACGTCCGTTTTGTCTTGCAGATGTATCTGGTCCTAATTCAACACCAAGCTCTGATGCTACCTCGTACTTTAAATTACCACTTTTTGTAGCTTGTTGTTGATAATTTTGATAATTAGCATTTGCGCCTTTTCTGTTAGATGCCATAAATTGCACCTCCTTACACAAATAGTTTGGTGCAAATATAACAAATTATACAATTATTTTTTTAAATTTTCTAAAGCCTGTCGAACCTCAAGACCTAATAGCGATAAATCAAGGTCACTATCAGGAGTAATATAGATTGTTTTTGTGTTTTCAACACACCAATCAACTAATGCCTCATAATCGATTGCCATTTCATATTCAATAGCCCGGTCAAGTTTAGGTGCAGTTGCAGGATTTTTAGGTAAATAAACTGTACAGCAATCCTCAAATGGTCTAATTGACATTTCATAAGTTCCAATCTTATGAGCAATAGAAACAATATCAACCTTATCATACACTGCAAGTGGTCGTATAATAGGGAAATTAGTTACATTATTAATCGTATACATTGATTGAAGCGTTTGAGACGCTACCTGTCCAACTGATTCACCATTTACAATACATAAGCAATTACGTTTTAAAGCAAGCTTGGTTGCTATTCTATACATCATTCTACGCATAATGGTAATAATATACGAATCAGGAATATGATCTAAAATAGCCATATGAAGTTCCTTAAATGGCACCATATGAAGAGCCATTTTATTTTCCTTAGAATACACACTAATTGACTTTACAAGATCAACAACCTTTTGACTTGACTCAATTGATGTTAATGGCGTTGATTCAAAATGAAGACATTCAATTTCAATTCCTTGTTTCTGCGCTAAATATCCCGCAACAGGCGAATCAAGTCCACCAGATAACATAAGCATACCTTTTCCGGCAACACCAACAGGGAATCCTCCCATACCTCTTATCGCATTTAAATATAAATAAGTTCCATCCTCACGAATTTCACAAGTTAAAACCTTCTCAGGATTATGAACATCAACATGTAATATCTTCATTTCCTTAAGAATGTATGATGAAAGCTCTTGGGTCATTTCCATTGAATTTAAAGGAAATTTCTTATTAGCTCTTCTTACTTCAAGCTTAAAGGTTGCAGGCTTTTTAATTTCATTTTGTAGCAATAAAAGACTATTCTTTTTAATATCTTCAATAGTTGATTCGCTATGAAGACAAAGTGAATAACTATATAAGCCAGAAACATGATCAAGAGCATTAATTACCTTTTTGTAATCCTCATCAAGTAAATCAATATAAATTCTATCATGTCTGTTAATAATATTAACATGTAAACCTTCAAGTTTTCTTCTTACAAGTGCATATTCACGATTTAAAAATTCCTTTTGATTCTTTCCTTTTAAAGTTAAATCACCAAATCTAACTAATATTTGATTATATATCATTATTATGCCTCCTTAGCATTTCCTGTTATTTTAAAATTAATATTACTATATTTAACAATTGTACCATTAGTTGCAAAAAGGCCAACATACATATTATTAAAGTCATGAGCCTGCAAGTCAAAATCAAGATATTCATTTTCATATGAAAACTCTTCATTTGAAACTCTTACAATAACCCTTTGTCCAAGTCTATTTAAATATAGCTTAAACTTATCACCCTTAAAGTAAGGATGATGAACTACATTACTACTTCTTGTAATTTCTGTTGTTGATTCTCTTTTATAATTTATCACGTATGATTTTGCATTGGTAATTACACCTGAAGTAATATAATTAGATGCAATTACTTCCTTAGCCGCTTTTTGATTTAAATATAGGTCATCTCTTAGCATGATACCAAATCCAGCTTGATCGACATAATTCACATCTATAATTGTCGCTTCTGCCTCAATAGTAAAATTATCTTTAATTGATATTTGTCTAAACATTCCACAAAGACCATCATTAGTTGAGCATAAAGTACCAAAGTTCTTTTCACCATATTGACCAACCAAATAATAATCATCTATTTTATTTGCCCTATAGCCATCTAATGAAAAATTATTAGTTCCTAAATTACCAAACGCTATACCATAAAATTCTCCATCAAAATTAAAGGTTTTATCCTGAGGAATATAGCTTTTCATATTTGGAGCCTCATAACTTAAAAGCTTATAATCAGGATTCATATGTAAATAAGAAATATCAGGTCTTTTAATATCTTCTTTAACATATTTTTCTAAATCAAGATTACTTTGTTTAATTTTTGCGGCAACATAATATGCAACAACATTAGCTCCATATTCATTTAAATGAGTTTTATCAACGGAAGATATGTCATAGCATAAAGTACCATCAACCATTTTCCCTGCAGTCATAGCATGATATAAAGCCGCTTTTTCATAACCTTCTTTGGAATCACTTAAAGTTGGTGTTGTAAGATCAATTCCTAATATATTTAACCTATCTGCAAGCTTTAAAATAGCTTCCTTATAATTTCCTGTTACAGTATCATGAATAGCAGCTCCTTGATATTCATTATTTTTTGCGATACGACAAATCGGTGTACATAAAATAGGAATAGCGTGTGTATCTAATGCCAATTTTACATAATAATTATATAAATAATACTGGAATGATGTCTCATCATCAAGAGGCCTGCTCGCATCTGTAAAACGAGATTCATCATCTGCCTTTTCATCATTATGCCCAAAGCCAATCAAAAGATAATCACCATCTTTTAACAATTCCTTAAGCTTAAGATAATTTTTCTCTTTAAGATAACTTTTAGAGCTTCTTCCTGATAAAGCTAAATTAATAACCTCAACATTATTAAAATAGTCTTGAAGCTTAGTACCATAGCCAAAGCGAGGATAAAAATATGTATAATCATTAAATGATGCGACTGTTGAATCGCCAACAAGATATAGTTTCATAATAAATCAAATCCTTTAACGTGCAACATTATACCATATTTATATATTTTTTTGAATATCGATTTAAAAAGTCATTCATTTCTTTACTTTTTAAAAAATTAGTAGTAGAATACAAAACGTATAATTTTAAGAGTTTGGAGTTTATTTGTATGAAATATTTACGTATTTTTATTAGTTCATTTTTAGCTGGATGTTGTATCGTCTTTGGTGCAACCTGCTACTTAATTTGTGCTAGCCAAGGAACATTTGGTCTTAAGCTTGCGGGTTCCTTTATGTTTGGAATTGGCCTATTTACTATTATCCATTTCAAATTATGGTTATATACTGGCAAGGTTGGCTATGCTTTTGATAATAAAGCAAGCTACATCCTTGAATTACTTACGTGTTTAGCTGGTAATTTAATTGGTGTATTTGCATTATCCTCTTTGCTTAAAGCAACCTATATTATTAATGATTCCGTAATCTTACTATGTCAAAGCCTAGTTAGTAAAAAACAAAGCGAATCCTGGATTGAGGTTTTAATTTTAGGTGTCATGTGTGGAGTTATGATATATCTTGCAGTTGAAGGTCATAAAAAGGTGGAATATCCTCTTGGCAAAGTTCTTTTCGCTTTTATGCCTATTTCCTTATTTATTCTTTGTGGCTTTGAGCACGTTGTAGCTAATGCTTGCTACTACACTTATGCTGGTGTATTTAATGGTAAGGTCATTTTATGGTTCTTACTAATGGCTATTGGTGATGGCATTGGTTCAATTGCCTTTGATGGAATTATAAAATTAATCAAATATCTTGAAAATGAAGAAGCTAAATAATTTAACACTTATAAAAAAAGGTGGATTTTTAATTTAATCCATCTTTTTTACTTCTTAAATTGATTTTTTTCATGAAGAAAATCACATTCATCCTCTTTTTTTGTCAACTCGGCCCATCTAGTTTCTAAAAGCTTGGCATAAGCTAAAGGATCTAGTCCATAACAGCCTAAAGAAAATGCGTCATTAACCTCAATTAATAAGGTTCTTCCATCATCAGTAACTCCAAAATCAAGCGTAAAGCCTGAAGGCTGCTCCTTATAATCATTTAAGCAATTTGTAATAATATTAGAATCATACACATATTTCCAAGAGCCACTATAATGCTTAACATCTAAAACTTTACCATATCTTACAAAGACACGATATTCTGATTTAAAATTTACGACCTCACTACAATAGATTTTTTCATTAAATGAACATCTTGTCTTATATAAATCATTTCTATCTTTAGCCACAAAGCCGGTAAAAAGTTTTGGTTCTAAAGGCTTAATAAACAAAGGATAATTAGCTTTTTGGTCTAATTCATTTAAGGTTGTAACCCACGTTTTTCTTCCAAGATATTTATTCAAAGATTTTGGATAATCAACGGTATCTGATTTAATACCATATTTAGCTAAAACAGCATTAGTAATAGCTACCACTCCTACTACGATATCCTCTTTATTAATTTCTTTTAAATCCTCAAATGTTTGAAAAAATTTTATTTCAAAGCCCATTTCCTTGAATCCATAATATGCATACGCAAAGTTTTTATTATAAGGCATATTACCCTCAGCTTGAATATAAACAATCATTTTATCATCTTCTTTATTCTAATAATTCCTTATATGATTTTATAAATAAATCACTATTTTGTTTTTTAGCCTCAATATAAGACTTTTGTGTTTCATCATCAACTGCAACCGTATAAAAGCCCGCATTGTGAGCTGTTTTTATTGCTTGAACGATATCTTCAAAAACCGCACATTTTTCTATTGAAACACCTAGCTTAGAAGCAGTAAAAAGATATATATCAGGAGATTCTTTACTTCCCTTAAATCCTGAAACATCACATATATAATCAAAAAAATGATCAATTTTATTTTTTTTAAGACATGGCATATAATATTCACTACTATTAGCTGTAGCAATACCAAGTTTTACTCCATTTTTCTTAAGATATTCTAAATATTCATATGCATAAGGCTTTAAAACAACATTATTTGTATATTGATATATTGCCGCATCATTCCATTCTTTAATAATTTCTTCTACAGTTTCTGGAAAATTAAAACGACATTTGGTATAAGAAGCTGCTTTTTTAAGACCTAAATGAGCAATAGCTTCAGCGTAATCATTAGGTATAATCATTCCTCTTTTTTTAAAAAAGTCAATATCAATTTGATGCCACATTGAGCAAGAATCAAACAAAGTCCCGTCAAGATCAAAAATAATTCCATCAATTTCTTTATCATTAATTTTCATAATTAACACCACCATATAAATTATATATCACAAATCAGGATTAAAATCCATCAATTTTAGATTTTTTTCCTTGACTAAATTGTTACTTTTTAGTATAATTTTGTAGCAGGTAAAATCGCAGCAGTAATTAAATCAATTTAGACAATATCCAATCCCTATAGGAGGCATTAAGTAATCTCGGCTGCTTTAGGTGAAAGATGGTAATTGTGATATCCTAAATTTTTAATTATATCGATTCATTTACCTCTAAAATTAGACATATAGGAGGAAAAAATTATGTCACGTTATACAGGACCAAGCTGGAAAATTTCTCGTCGTCTTGGTTATTCAATCAGCGAAACTGGTAAAGAAATCGCTAAAAGAAACTATGCACCAGGTCAACATGGTCAAAACAGAACAAAATTAAAGGAATATGGAATTCAACAACAAGAAAAGCAAAGAGTAAGATATACTTATGGTATGTCTGAAAAGCAATTCCGTAAGGTATTTGCAGAAGCTTCTAAGATGTCTGGTAAGACTGGCGAAAACTTCTTAAAGTTATTAGAGTGCCGTCTTGATAACATCGTTTATCGTTTAGGATTTGCACGTACTCGTGCACAAGCTCGTCAATTAGTTAACCATGGTCACATTCTAGTTGATGGTAAGAAGGTAGACATTCCTTCATACAGATTAAGTGCTGGTCAAAAGGTGTCTTTAACAGATGCTGCTAAGAAGTTCGTTATCGTTACTTCTGCTTTAGAGGCTACTGTTTCTCGTCCTGAGTATGTATCATACGATGAAAATTCATTCACTGGTTCTCTTGTTAGAGTTCCTGAAAGAGATGAATTCTTAAAGGATATCAACGAACAACTTATCGTCGAATTCTACAACAGATAATCATTCAGATTTAAAAGGCTTAAAACTTTATGTTTTAGGTCTTTTTTTATATTTAAAGATAATTAACGTATTCATTTATAAAAACTTAATATATTAAACTTTAAATTTTAGAATTTATTTTTACATTTTGACTAAAAATATATTTGGTGATTATATGAAAGAAAAATACAAGTTTGAAGGTACAATGATGGACGAAAGACTAATAGGAGAATATAAGGATGAAATAAAATACGAGCTTGCGGATAGCTTAGGAATTGAGCTTGCACCCGATGCAGTTGTTGGTATTTCTAAAGAGCAGGATTTAATTAAAAAAACAAGAGCTAAAATAGATAAATAAAAGATAAAATAAATAGTATCATGTTTGGCTTTTTAATCAAGTTATGCTATAATAACTCTAGAATATATTTTTGGAGTTGATAAAATGAAAATTCAAGAATCTGCTGAAAATTATCTTGAAAGTATTTTAAAGTTAAGTGAGCAAATGCCACGTGTTCGTTCTATCGATATTGTAAATGAACTAGGCTTCTCTAAGCCAAGTGTTAGTATCGCGATGAAAAACCTAAAAGAAAATGGCTATATTACAATTAATGCCAATGGTTCAATCGAATTAACTGATAAAGGATATGAAATTGCCAGTAAAACCTATGATAAAGAAAAGCTAATCACAAAGCTTCTTACATCATTTGGTGTTTCTCATGAGCAAGCTCAAATTGATGCCTGTAGAATTGAACATATTATTTCCGAAGAATCTGTTCATTGTATTAAAAGGTATTTAAAAGAGGAAAACTAAAATGATTAAGCTTGCTAAAAATAACCCTATTATTAAGGATATCAAAGAGCTTCAGAAAAAAACAGTTAATGATCTTGTTTATGTAGATGACTTATCAAGTATAAAAACAATCGAAGGTACCAACAACGTAATTGATACCTTCATTTATTGTGATGAGCTTCAATACCACGATGACACAAAAAAATTAATTGACGCTTTAATAAAAAAAGCTCATCATTCTTATACTATTTCCAAACAAACATATGAATACCTAAGGCAAAAAGAAAATACTGCAGGATTAATTTGCACAGTCTTATTTAAAAATCACATTCTAGACGATTTTAAAAATAAAGAATTTATTGTCGTTTGTGATCGTCTTGAAATACCAGGAAATATCGGTACAATTTATCGAACGATGGATGCGACAAAAGCTGAAGCTATGATTTTAGTTGACGCTGTTGTAAAACCCCAAAGTGCAAAGCTAGCCCTTGCGTCAAGAGGTGCTAACTTCCTGCTCCCTACTGCTTCTGCAAGTTATGAAGAAACAATTAAATGGCTTTTAGAAAATAATTATACGATTTTTTTAGGAGAACCTAATTTAGGTAAATCCTACCGTGAATATAATTACCAAGGAAAGATAGCTATTGTAGTTGGTTCTGAAAGATTTGGAATTAATCCTGATTGGTATAATCACAAACATGAAAAAGTATTTATACCTATGTATGGCTCTAATAATAGCTTAAATGTCGGTGTTGCAGCCTCAATTTTAATTTATGAAGCAACGATGCGTCGCCAAAAAAAATAAACTCGGATTTTCTCCGAGTTTTTTATTTTTTAGAATCATTAAGAGCTCTTAAGGTTTCATTACACATTGTAATAAACTTATTAGGATCTAAGGCTGCTCCCCCAACAAGAGCACCATCTATATTTGGTTTAGAAAGTAATTCATAGCAATTAGAAGGATTAACTGACCCACCATAACAAATACGAATTTCTTCAGCTTCTTTAGAAGAATACAAGTCACCTATTATTTTTCTAATTAACCCACATTTTTGGTCAGCTAAATTGCTTGGCGCAGATTTTCCTGTACCAATTGCCCATATGGGCTCATATGCTAAAATAACCTTCGAAACATATTTAGCTTTTACACATTTAAATGCAGTTTTAACCTGTTCTCTTAATATATAATCTGTATCTGCATGTTCAAATTGTTCTTCCGTTTCACCAAGACATACAATAGGAATAAGACCATGATTTATAGCTGCAATAAGCTTTAAATTGACGTCTTCTTCAGTCTCATTGTTATATCTTCTTCTTTCACTATGACCAATTATAACATACGTTACACCAGTTGAAACAAGCATATTAGGAGATATCTCTCCCGTATATGCTCCCTCATCAGCATAATGCATATTTTGTGCACCAATTCTGATATTTTCACCCTGTCTTTTTACAAGACTTCTCAAATGAATTGCTGGAGCGCAAATAATAGTTTCAATGATATCTTTGCTAGGAACGGCATCGTTTACGGCATAGATGAATTGTAAAGCCTCATCACGTGTCTTAAACATCTTCCAGTTCGCAGCCACTACTGGCTTTCGCATAGACACACGCTCCTTCCGTTTATTTTTCTAATAATTCTGCAATTTCATTAATAGCTTCTTCAGCATGATCTCCTGTTGCAACAATTGTTACATTTTCACCTTGTGGAATAGCAAGAGACATTAATCCTAAAATAGATTTAACATCTACAACCTTATCGTGATAGTAAAGATTGATGTCAACAGAGTACTTTGAAGCAGCTTGGACAACCTTAGCAGCTAAGCTAGCATGTAGTCCTACTGTACTTTTTACTAAAATTTTCTTTTCCATTTTTCTCAGTTCCTTTCTATTTTAATTACTTATCATTAACACAAGCAATACCAGGAAGAGTCTTACCTTCTAGGTATTCAAGAGAAGCTCCACCACCTGTTGAAATGTGAGAGAACTTATTCTTATATCCAAATTGAATTGCAGCTGCAGCTGAATCGCCACCACCTACAATGGTATTTGCATCATGAAGGTTAGCAATAGCATCACATACACCGATTGTACCATGAGCAAAGTTAGGCATTTCAAATACACCCATAGGTCCATTCCATACAACAGTCTTAGCTGTCTTAATGATTTCTGCAAATTCCTCTACAGACTTTTGACCAATATCTAGACCCATTTCATCTGAGGCGATATCATCAACGCTTACAGTCTTGAAAGGTACATCATTTGAAAATTCCTTTGCAACTACAGTATCAACAGGAAGAACAATCTTACCGTTTGCCTTTTTTAAAAGCTCAGATGCAAGTTCTACCTTGTCATCCTCACACTTAGACTTTCCAACATTTTTTCCTAAAGCCTTTAAGAAAGTAAACATCATACCTCCACCGATAATTAATTTATCAGCCTTTTCAAGTAAAGCAGATATTACTTCAATCTTATCTGATACCTTAGAACCACCAAGAATGGCTACATATGGTCTTTGAGGATTATCAACAGCTCCGCCAATAAACTTAATTTCCTTTTCAAGTAAGAAACCAGCAGCTGTTTCACTAATATGAGCAGCAATACCTACGTTTGATGCAGCGGCTCTATGAGCTGTACCGAAGGCATCATTTACGAATACATCACCTAAAGATGCCCAATAAGCACCAAGTTCAGGATCATTCTTAGATTCCTTTTTTCCGTCTAAATCCTCATAACGAGTATTTTCAAACATAACGATTTCGCCATTTTCCATATTAGCAATGGCATCCTCTAATGCTTTACCACGAGTAACAGGAACAAACTTAACATTAATTCCAATTAACTCTTGAAGACGCTTAGCAACAGGAGCTAAAGTGTTCTTTGCTAAATCAGCCTCTTCCTTAATACGTCCTAGGTGTGAAAATACAATTGCCTTTCCACCATTTTCTACTACATATTTAATTGTTGGCAATGCTTCACGAATACGGTTATCATCAGTAATGACACCATCCTTCATAGGAACATTAAAATCAACTCTAATTAATACCTTTTTACCTTTTACATTTAAGTCTGTAATAACTTTCTTAGCCATTTTATTACCTCCATTACGATTAATGACCTTACAATATTATTATACCATTTGTATTATCTAATGACAATTAGAAATCGGTTACATATATTTTTTAAAAAATGTCATCCAAAGCTGGATGACACTATTATTATAAATCAGCAATGTTAATTTCAGTTTCGCAGTCAAAGAAATGACACTTATTCATATCAAATACAAGTTTAACATCTGAGTCAAATGTTAAATCTGAACGAGATTGTACTGACGCAATTAAGCCGCATCCACCAACCTCAGTGTAAATGTTAGTCTCTGCTCCTAAAAGTTCAGTGATTTTAACCTTACAATCAACAACCGCATTAGGGTATGTTTCAAACATAATTGGGTCACGTTCATCATGAATATTTTCAGGACGAATTCCTAAGAATATCTTTTTTCCAATAAAGTTTTTATCCTTTAGTAATTGAAGCTTTCCTTGAGGAATTTCAATCTTAACGTTTTCCTTAGAAGTTGTAAAAATACCATTCTCTGATGCAGTACCTTCAATAAAGTTCATAGGAGGAGTTCCAATGAATCCACCAACGAATACATTATGAGGGTGTGAATAAATTTCCTTTGGTGTACCAACTTGTTGAATACGACCATCTTTCATACAAACAATTCTTGATGCCATTGTCATAGCTTCAATTTGGTCATGTGTTACATAAATTGTTGTAGCATTTAAACGACGATGAAGTTTAATAAGCTCTCCACGTGTAGAAACACGAAGCTTAGCATCTAGGTTAGAAAGAGGCTCATCCATTAAGAATACCTTAGCATCACGAACGATAGCACGACCTAAAGCAACACGTTGACATTGACCACCTGATAATTGTCTTGGCTTACGTTCAAGATAAGGTGTAAGACCCAAAATTTCAGCAGCTTGCTTAACCTTTTCTTTGATTACATCACGATCAATACGACGAAGACGAAGACCAAATGCCATATTTTCATAAACTGACATATGAGGATAAAGAGCGTAGCTTTGGAATACCATCGCAATATCACGATCCTTAGGTGATACGTCATTTACCATTCTATCATCAATCCATAATTCACCGGCTGAAATATCCTCAAGACCAGCGATCATACGAAGTGTTGTTGACTTTCCACATCCAGATGGACCTACGAAGCAAATAAATTCCTTATCTTTAATTTCAAGATTGAAATCAAAAACAGCTTGAGTTCCATTAGGATAAATTTTATTAATATTTTTTAAGCTTAATGTAGCCATAATATAAATCCTCCTGTAATTAATACACCCATATTATAGCAAATCATTTTTTAAAAAAGAATGTACAAACTGCACATTCTTTAAATTTATTCTCCTTTTATCATACTATAAATAATATAAGCATCCTTAAATCTTCTTAAATCATAGCCTGTTTTTTTATAGAATTTATCAAGCTTATTAATTAAGGTATTTCTATGCATATATAAATCAGCTGAAGTTTTTAAAATGTTTAAGTCATTATTAATAAATGTATTAATAATATTATTCATTTCTATATCATTAAAATATTCCCCTAAAAGTTCTTTTTTTAAGGATAAATCATTTAAGCAAATAGCCTCATCAATTAATTCCCACTCATGATATATTTCTTTTTTCTTTGCCAAGATAAAATACTTATAAATCATTTCATAATTATCTTTAATCGATGCTTCTTCTATTTTTTTCGAAATATAACATTTAAAAAATGTATTTAAATCAAACATATAGGCTTTAATCGCTTCTTCAAACATTAATTCTTCATAATCATTATAAGGATATATAATAACATCATTATATAGTATAGGCTTTACCGGCCCAATCAGTGAAAAGATAAACGATGAAAGCTCATCGCTTGTATCTTTTTTTAAATATAAAAAATACTTATTCATCATCATCACTATCATTCAGATTGTTTTCATCATCTGAATCGTCATCTACAATTTCTGCGTCCTTTATTTCTTCTTTATTTGTATTAAATCGACTATTATTTTCATATAAATGACTACTCATATAAGGACTATATTCGTTTCCATTTTCTTGATTTAAAGCGGCTTCATCGTATCTTACCATTCTTGTTGATGACAATCTATCTCCTACTGAAATATGATCCCTTGTAATATAAATAACATTTATAATAAATGCTATGAAACAACAAATATTTAAAATATTATATAATCCAAAGCCTACTAAATCTCTTAATACTAACGTTCCCATCGTAGGGTCTTCACCCTCAAGACTTTCGACCTTAATTTTCATAAGCATTCGGCCAACGGTTTGTTTAGACCAATAATAACCTAATATATCATAATATAAGACGATTATTATCAAATAGCTCAAGAATGAAACTATAGATGATGTAAGAGTATACTTCATACTTGCAGATACATAACTTCTACAGTCCTCAACACTATTAATGACCATACTAGAAAAATCAGAATCATATCCAGCACACGTATTTTTTACTGTTTCATCATCAACTAAATAATACACATATAAAGCTACTTGTTCATCATTAATATCAGTGGTTAGATTTGAATTTCCTGTGGGAGAAAGCTTATTATTTATCATTTCAACTAAAACAGGTTTAACGTGAGGGTCAATTTTTTCAAATTGAGGTTCTTTTACTCTAAAAACAACCAAAAGTAAAAGCGAAAGCAAAAATGTAACAAAACCAATAATAATTGTATCAATTAAAAATGCAACAAATCTTTGACTAGGATTTGCAAGTGTCTTCATATGAAACCACCAACCTTTGTCAAAATTATAGCATAAAATTATCTATTATACAAATGCATCTTATTTAAGTTTATTATTAAATTTGAGCACATCTAAATTAATGCTATTTTTCTTTCTCAATCTAAAAAAATGATCCTTTTTATTTTTTTCCACAAGTTCTTTTATAATTTTTTCAAAATCATCAAACATATAATAAGATAAACTACCCGGTATTGTATTAATCTCATTTAAATATATCTTACTGTCCTTATAAAAGAAATCAATTCTTACAATATCCTTTGCTCCTATTACCTTATAAGCTAAAGACCCAATTTCAAAAATTCTTTTAATAAGCTCATTATCATCTAAAAATAAATGGGAATATAATTTATGATTTGATAAATATTTTTCCTTGAAATCAAATATATCATCAGTGTAATTTATAAGTTCAACCTTAGACATTTTAATACTTCCATCATCATAAAAGGCCGCTGAGAATTCCTGCATATCTTCTAAATACTCCTCAATAATAAGTTCACTATCATATTTTAATGCCTTAAGTGATTTCTTTATCAATTCATCTTCATCTTTACATACACTTATTCCTAGAGACGATCCACACCTTTTAGGCTTTACAATAACCGGATAAGGAATCTCAACTAAATCATAAGGCTTATAGCTCTGTTTTTTAACTTGTAAAATTCCTTCGCTATTTAACATTTTATAGCATAGCCATTTATCCATTGCCACAACGCCAGGATAAACACCACTACCCAAATAAGGTATTTCATAGAAATCTAGAATAGCACCAATTGTATCTTCTATTCCATAACCATGATTTGCAAGAATAATAAAATCAATTTTTTCAGCTGTCAATGCTTTTTTATTTAATAAAATTCTTTTTCCTTTTTTATTAATAATTTTATCCATTGATGGCTTTTTAATATAATACAATTCATTTTTAGAATCTAAATATAAAAATTTTACATCCGAGATTCTATGATACAAAGCCATTGCACTTACAATGGAAATTTCATGCTCGCTTGATGAACCACCACAAAGTAAACCAATCATTAAATCACCATTATAAAAATATGCTAAAGTTTATTATTTATTATAAATAAATATCGGGGACGTCATTTTCAATCAAAACAGCCTCATTATTAAAGCTTAACATAAGTCTTGCTTCATCTACACTTCTAACATAGGAATGGTTTATTTCAATTAAATCATATAAAATTTTACTAGTAGAAAGCTTCACTATATAAGCATAATCACATATTTCATTTATTCTTTTTGCATATTTTAAATATAAATTTGGTAACAGCTTTTTACATTCAACAAAACCAGGTGTAATAATTATTTTCTTCTTATTATAATGTTTTAACTGTTCTAAAGCTTTAAGAGCTCCTTTTAAATTGGAATTAAATGAATCATCTATAATAATACTATTTCCGATTTCTAATATTCTTTGTCTAGAGGCTGGTCTTTTAATATTTTCAAGTCTAAAAATCAGTTGGTTATAATCAATTTTATATAAAACTCCTAAAATAATTCCAGGCATCATATTGGAAATATCAATTTCATCATAACCATTATTTTTAAATTTAAAAACGAAATCATTATAAGCATAGATATTTACATAATCCTCTAAAATTTGATAACTAAAATCAGCATTTTTACCATAGCTTATAAGATATGAAGTTCCATTATAGCTATAATTTCTTAAATATTCATTATCATAATTTAAAATCGCAATTCCTTTTTCACCAAGTCCATCTATAATTGACATTTTTTCCTTAATAATATTAGAAATATTTTTAAACGAATCCAAATGCATTGGTCCAATTCCCGTTACGACTGCGATATTAGGAAAAAAAGCACTAGTAAGCTTTTTAATATCATTAATATGATTGCTTCCCATTTCTAATATTAAGGCATTATAATACTTTAAATTATGGTTATTAAGTTCTAAAGAAATACCATTTAAAGTATTATAGGAGGCCTTAGTAGCCAAAGGTGTTATGTCGTCTAAAATTTGCGACATAAAATATTTAGTTGTTGTTTTGGCAAATGAACCTGTAATTCCAATTACATCATGATTAAATTCTTTTCTTTTTAAGATTGCTTTCTTTAAATAATAATGACTTATTTTCCGTTCAATTAGATTACTTATAAAAAAAGGAATACATAAGATAAAAATAAATAAATAGCTTATACATAAATAAGAATTGATATATAAAAAAGGTATCATAATTATAAATAATCTAATAATTCTTTTAGTAAATTTAAGCTTTATTCGTAATTTAGAATATAAATATAGTAAATAAACTAATATTAAAAAAGCCATAATCAAAGAAATATAACCACTAATAAAATAGATAAGATACACCATTAATATTAATAATTCTAAGTAAAAATGGCGAATAAAATAATTAAGATATTCCTTAATATGATAATGCGCTTGCTGATAGATAGTTATAATTAAAGGAAGATATGAAAGCGATAAGACAAGTGATATAAAGCTAAGCATAGTTTTCAATCACCTTACTAAGCAAAACTGTTTCCTTAAGATAAGCAAAATGATTTCCTTTTATTTCAATTAATCCAGACCCATGCATTTTTCTTTTACCATAATAAGCTACTCTTTTAGGTACAACCTTATCATTATTAGCATAAATAATTAAAACCTTATTACCATCAATATTTTTAAATGATATTTTTTTCATATCACTAAATACATTATTCATCGTTTGTCTCATTAAGGGGGATGCATTTTTATAATCAGCAGAAGGCTTTGATATTTTAAATAGCTTATTAGCTAAAAGCTTAACCCTTGTTTTTAAAGTTCTATAATCATAAATAGGGGTTGAAATTAAAATTATTTTATAATGATAAAGCTCTGCCATTTTAAGGGCAATCCTTCCCCCAAACGAATGACCAATGATTAAAGGATTATCTATTTTCATATTTATAATAAAATCGTTTATTGATTTAGCATAATCATTTAAATTAAAAGCCCTTTCTAGCTTAGATTCCCCAAAGCCAGGTAAATCTAGCAAATAAGACTTGAAATTAGAATCTAGATGAGAAGCTAAGGCTTTAAAGCAGTGATGAGAGCCACCAAAGCCATGAAGGAAAACAATTTCCTTCTTACCACTACCTAAGGTATCATAAAAAAGATTATTAATCGTCACCGTACCACCTAATTTAATATATGCCTAAGATAAAAAAATAGTCCCATTTTTGGGACTAATAAACTAATCGATAAATTCCATTTCATAAGAAAAAAGATATTCTTCACCTGGTTTTAAACTATTAATTCCTTCTTTCTTAGATAACTCCAAATTAGGATTTTCAAAATCAGGAAGTCCATCCCATGGTTCAATACAAACAAAATCACCAGCATTAGGCTTACTCCAAATAGATAAATACTTAGAATGAAATCTAAAGCTAATTCTTCTTCCATCCTTTCTTTTTAAAGTCAAATGATTGAAGTTATTATCACAAATTAAGGTTTTATATTTTCTAAAGAAATCCTTATCAACCTCTATTTTTCCCACCTCACCCAATGTCTTTTTTCTAGTAATAAAGGATCCATCATCATTAAGCTCATAATAAGTGATTAATGTTTTCTTATCAAAAAGAACATAATTTCCTTTAGTATCATTATTTTCATAATTAACTCTTATAGCAGGATGACCGCCGATACCAAAATACATTATTTTATCATCTATATTTTTAACCTTATATTCAACATCCAAAATATTATTATTTCTTGTATAAGTGACATAGAGTTCAAATTTATAGGGATAATGTTTTAACGTTTCTTCATTTGAGGTCAAATAAATAGTATCACTATTTTCACTCTTAGCAATAAGCTTAAAATTACTATATTTGGCAATACCATGAATTTTCATTGAATATTCCTTGCCATCTACCATATATTTTTCATTCTTAAGTCTAGCAACAAAAGGGAAAATAACATTATCCTGTCCCGACCAAATTGATTCATCTAAAATGAATAACCTTTCTTCATTTGAAACCATAATAGAAGTTAAAGATCCACCATCTAATTTATATTTATAGTTTAGCATTTTAACACCTCAAAGCTAATTCCAATTAGCTAAATATTTTTTAATTAGGAAAGAACAAAAGTAATTCTAGATACATTAAGCAATTACATTTTAAAATAACACTAGCATCTATTTTTCTTTTTAAATACATAATAAACATCCATATTTTAAGTCTATCACAAAATAATAGAATAATCCACAAATGCTATCACATTTTATGAGGCACTTTTATCATTTTCATCACATTTTATGAAAAACAGCCTCATTTCTGAGACTGTTTTTTAATTTTATTTATAATTAGATTTATCTATTAGCTAAATTTAATAAATTTATTTTTTTTAAATGTTAATAATCTACTTAGAAGCATTATAAATGACATAATTACTACTATTATAATTCCAAGCCATGATGTATTGAATATCCTTATACTTGCATATTTTCCTCCACCACATGCTAAATTTAAAATTAAATTACAACCAAAATTTAAAAAAATACCCAAAATTAATGAACATGCAATCATAAGTAAATCTTCAATTAAATATAGCTTCAAGGCGTCTGTTCCATTAAAGCCGTTAATCTTATATAAGTAATTAAAATCACTATTATTTTTTAAGAGTTTTATTGACTTATCATAATAAACTAAAATAGTAATTAAATATCCAATAAGTATGCTAGGAATCAAAATATTTTTGAAGAATATCATAATATTATTTGCATCTTGAATTTTCAAATACAAAGATGATTCATCAGTCATTTTGTGTGTATACATATATTTAAAAGCATTATAATTTGTTTTTACTAAATATGAATCATAATACATCATCTCATTATTTTTAATTTCAAATAATAATTCACTTGAAGTGTAAATAGTTGGTATAGTATCTAAATTTACCGTACTCATATTAATACAGTTATAGGCTTCAAAAAATTTATTATAATCACCAACAATAGTTTTTACTTTATCATTAATTACAACTTGATATTTACCATCAATTTTTTCATTGCTAATATTTTCATCAATTACCCATTTTATTGGAACTCCATCTAAAATCGATATAAACGTTCCTGATTCACAAGGTATATATAATAATGAATAAATATTTTTTATGTTATTACTAAAAATACTCCAATCATCCTTATTTGATTGTGAATATTCTTGTTGATATTTAGTATAATCTGTTTCAATTATTCCTGATATCTTATAAATAAAATCATTAATTCTTATACCATTTGTAATAATATCTTCATAACTTCTGCTTTCATACTGTTCAATTTTATCAGCGATGTAATCCGTAATTAAAAAATCACCTTTTTTGTAACATCCAAATTTTAAACTAAAGAAATCTTGTTCAATAATACTTACGCCTGAAAAAGAAATATTAAAATCATACTTAATATCATCCTTAATAACTCTACCTGTTTGAATTTTTTCAACATGCTCCAAGATATTTAAATTAAAAGCCTCATCTTTTGAGTCATTAACTTGATAATTATTTTTAAATGAAACAATAGATTGCTTATTTTCATTATATGCATTGTATGCCATTTTAGGTAAATTTAAAAGTGATAGGTTTATAAAAAACAACGTTAATCCAATAAAAAAGCCAATTATTAAAGAAAATAGAATTAACTTTTTTTGATTATTCTTAATAAGATTTTTAATGCATAGCTTAAATCCTAATAGTTTTGGTTCTTCGAATGAATCTACATCATGCTTTACAATGGTGTTATTTAATTTTTTTGTTGATGAATCTCCCAAAACATTAATTAAAATTTTATTACCATTTAGAGAAGTCAAATAATCAACAAGCTTATTTTTTTGTATACTGTTTAAATTCATAGGCATCGTAAGAACATTATCTTTCAATATAATATCCCCTTTATTATCATCACAGGTAATTACTTCTGCTTTATGATTATCTGTAATTTTAATTATCATATCCGAAAGATCATTAACTAAATCTTCATTATGAGATACAATTACTACCAATGATAATTTGCTTATTTCATGTAAAACCTCAAATAATACTTTCTCTGTTTTTGAGTCTAATGAATTAGTTGGTTCATCAATCAAGTAGCAGGCTCTTATTTTTGAAAGTTCTAATATTAAATTAGCTTTTTGCATTTGTCCACCAGACATTGTATCTATTCTTTTTTCTAAAAATGATTCGAATGAAAAATCCTTAACTAATTTATCAAACCTATTTTTATCATAGATATCCTTAAATAAATTCAATATTTCTATAAGTGAATATTTATAATTACGATATTCCTGTGAAACATAAGATATAAGCTTATTTCTTATGTAAAAATAGTTATTTTCATCATATATAACATTATCAAACTTAACCATACCAGATGAAGCACATAAAGTTGTAGATAAAATTCTAAGTAGGGTTGTTTTTCCACTACCATTATTACCAATAACGGATACCAAACCATTTGTTGGTAAAACAATATTAATACTATCTAAGGCTTGTTTGCCATTATAATCTTTACTTAAATTTTTTATTTCTATCATATAACTATTTTCTCTTAAGTCCAATATTTAATTATGCCAATGTTAACTGCAGTACTTCCCGTAATAGGCTTAATAATTATCGTTTCAAAATTTGAAAAATATCCAAGCTCATTCGATTCATCTGGCCTAATATTTTCTAATTTTTCTTTAGACGAATAATTATAAGCTTCTGCTTCTGATTTAGCATAGGCTATACCAAGGCTTCGACCTTCTACAATAATATAGCTTGTATCATCTGCAAGAACAAATGAATCATTTTCATCCCTATATACATTATAATAGGTGATTACAAATCCCGAAATACTAGTACTCTTATTTTCAAGTACTGGTGTCATATCAAGTTTAGAAGCTCTAATTTCTTTCAAACCACCTGCCCTAATACAAGATGTTAAAAGTAAAATAAAACTAATCATCATTAAAAAATATTTTTTCATATTATCTACCTCTCTTCCAACAAAATTCTACTTTAATTCTAAAGTTATGTCAAATACTCAAAAGTCAGCTTTTTGGTTGTATATATATCAAAAATACAAAAAAAGAGAAATATCATTTAAAAAAGCGAATGTTTCTCTTTAATATTATTATATTTTATCATTTAAAAATCATTTTTAATGCTCCTGAAAAATTCATCTTTAGACTTGAATTTTCAATAATATTCAATGATTTTTCATCATGTTTTTTTAAATATGAATCTAAAGCATTAAGTGCACTCGCTTCATTTTCATCTGATTTAGAAAGCAATTCATCTCGTGCTTCTTCATATTCCTTTTCTTTAAGCATATAAAGTGCTACAAGCTTACAATAAGCAACCGTCCTTAGAAGTTTAATTTTCCCATCTAAAATTGAAAGAATTTCCGAATATTTTTTTAGTGCTATACATGAAACAGTAAAATAAGCTAATGCATTATCACTAATATCACATATTTTACCTATTCCTTTTAATGATAAATGTTGACTTTTAGCAAGATTATAACAACTCTTAAAATCATTAATTTTAGAATAAACATTCATATAAGTATTGTTTAAATACAAAACCCTCATAAAATTATTATCCTTTAAAAAATAATTTTTGGCTATATCAGCATAATAGAAAAACTTGATAACATCATTTTTCTTCACATATATTGACGAAATTATATAAAATTTTAGTCCATCATCAAAATCATTAATTGAATAATATTCTTGAAAATCGTCCAAGAAAAAAATATCATAAATTTCAAAAATGTTTTTAAGTTGAAAATTAAAAAAATTCTCATAACATTTATTTTCCTTATAAATATCAAAAGCCTTTTTTTCTTCTTCTGGCTTTAATATCTTATTAAGCATCATAAAAGATTTAAAATTATATAATATTGGAAATAAAATACTGTTTGTTGCAATCTCATGATCTAGGGTATTCATATAACTATCATAATTATCGAAGCACTTATAATACATATCGTTATAAATATTGGTAAATAGTATTTCCATATTTGAAATTTCTTCATTTGTTAAGAGTCTATAATTAAAATAGTCAGCTAAAATTTTAATTATTTCATGCCCTATCGCTTGTTCACTCTTACGGGCTCTTCTGTATGATGTTGGACTAATACCAATAGATATTAAAAATTCATCCTTATTTAAGTTTTGATTTTTAATTACTACATCAAATAAATAAAAATATATACTTGTATTTTGATATTCACTAAGTTTTATATCCTTCAATTTAACTTCTCCTTTTAAAAAAATAGCCTCATTTCTGAGACTATATTTTATTAATTTTGTTGATTCTTACTTAAAGAATCTCTTATTTCTTCAAGTAATTCCACTACTGGATCTTTAGGAGCTGGTTTAGCTTCTTCTTCCTTTTTCTTAGCTTCTAAAGCTGCGGCTGCTTCTTCCTTAGCACGCTTTTCCTCTAAATAAGCTAATTCTTTCTTATTAAGCTTAATGCCCTTTGAATTTTTAAAGTTAATAATATTTTCAATATTTTTTGTCTTTTCAGCACCATCCTTAATATTATTGAATGTTCTAATAATTAAGAATAGAACAAAAGCTACAAGTAAGAAATTAATTATAGCACTAATAAATGCGCCCCAGTCAATTAAAATTGAATTAGCAAGGTCAAGAACTTGTTTGCCATCTTCAACCTTATATACCTTTACAAGAACAGTATACATTTTATCAAGAGCATCATTATCTCCACCGAAGCAATAATAAAGCACCATATTAATAATAGGCTTTAAAATACCATTTGATAAAGCTGTTACAATTGCTGTAAAAGCGGCACCAATAATAGTACCAACAGCCATATCCATTACATTTCCACGTGAAATAAACTTCTTAAATTCTTGAAAAAACTTCTTCATACACAATATCCTCCATAGCTATATTATAAAATTCTTAGACAAATTTCGCAAGATTATTTCTTTTTCATTTTAAAACGCTTTTCATGAGCAAGCATATCCTCATTCTTAATTTCTTTAAAGCCATTTCCTAAAACCTCAGATGTATCTGATACAATAACAAAGGCCTTGCTATCTATAGCTGATACCATTTCCTTAAGTTCATTTAATTGACCTGCCTTAACTACTGTCATTAAAATTCCTTTATCAAGCTTAGAATACATTCCAACTCCATCTATTTTAGTAACTCCTCTTGGTGAATGATTAATTAAATAATTACCAATTTCATCAGGCATATCAGTTACGATATAGCAAAGCTTTGATCTATTTAGGCCAATAATTATCATATCAGACATCTTAGCAGATAGGAAAATAACAATTAAAGCATATAGCACATTAGAAATGCTTTTCATACATATGGCACCAGATACAACAATAATACCATCAAGCATAGCTGTAAAAACAGGAATTGATAAAAACGGCATTAAATTATGTAGGAATCTTCCTAAAAGCTCCGTACCACCTGATGATACACGATATTTACAAAAAAGACCAATCGCTATACCTTGAATAACACCACCAAAAACCGCACCCATAAGGCCGTCATCCTTAACAATTGCCGGTACACGCTCAAACAAGGTAGTTGCAAGACCTAAGCATACAGTTGTGACAAGACAATTAATCGTAAATTTAACGCCTTCTTCAAAAAAACTAATAATTAAAATTGGAATATTACAAGCAATAATTATGATACCAACACTTATAGGAATATAGCGACTTAACAAAGTCGCAAGCCCCGAAATTCCACCGGCAACAATACTATTAGGTACGAGGAAGCAGTCCAAAGAAAATGCATACAACACACATGCTAGTATCATCATAAAATATCTTTTAATTTCTTTTTTTAGATTTATATTCATATTATGATTCAAGTCCACTAATAGGGGCTCTTTCCTCCAACCTAAATTCAACCTTTGCTATATCAGCCTTAAGGTTTATAATTTTTTTTATATAATCATCATTTAATTTTTCAAAATCAATTTGACCATTTTTGATATATTCAAAGGGAAATTCATTTTTAATTTTATTAATTTCTTCTTTGATATCATCAATATGCTTATTTATTAATTTAATATCGCTACATTTAGGTAAATCTTCATATTTAGCCTTTAATAATTCATCTAAATCTTCATTAATAAACGCTTCTAAATAAGTATTATATTGCTTTAAAGTCTCATCATTAGATGATTCTAAAACATATGGATGTAAGCTTAAAATTATATTTCTCATTGTAAATTCTAAAGCATCGTGATTTATATCATCAGATGTTTCAATATATTCTTCAGTCATTGATAGAATTGTTTTCGTTTCTTCAATTTCCTTAAGATTAGGTTCCGTAGCCTTATAGGCCTTATCCTCTAAAGAATCAACATTTTGATTATAGGGAATACTTCTTAAAATATCTTCCTTTGTTTTTAAATAGTTAAGCTTATATTTTAAATTTTGAAATTCAATAATTTGATCCTTAATTGCATAATTCATTTTAGCAATATAAACTGCCTTTTGATATAAAAGACATTCCTTAGCTAAAATAAAATCCGCTAAGCGATTAATTAAATAATTATTATATTGAGCCTTATAATAGTCAAAATAGCTATTTAATTTTTCTGCCTCAATATTATTAATTACCTTTCCAGCTTGTAAAGAGTTAACTATATAGTAGCTAAAATTTAGCGGATCACCCTCATGCATTGTAATCACCCTAAGATCTACATCTTGCGGAAAATCAACATTATAAAATAATACACGGGGAATTACCATTTCCTTTGCACCACCTGGATACCAAGCTCTTCCTAAATACTTTTTATTATTACCACTAGATATAACACGTGTATTAGCAAAAATAAAGCCATATTTGCTAGAAGCGTACGTATCAGGAGCGCATAAATAGGCATTAGAATCTAGAATTTGTAACATTTTAATCGTTGAATTATTAATAATCGCATCCCCACTACCAAAGATAAAATCAACATCACCTTCAATATAACAGTTATCAAAGTAATTATCACTAGCATCAATATATAATGTATCCTGCTCACTTATAAAATCAATATTGGTATATGTACCAAAGCACGCTTCTGTTTTAAATGCGACATTTTGATTTCCCTTATTTCCTAGTACACGGTGATAGCTATTTTCAATAATTAAATTTTCAAGACGAAGATATGTAGCACTTGGCTTTACTGTTAAAGACGCTGAGCCCGTTGTACCATAGGTTTTAACACCATCACCACCATCTTCCTTCCTTACAATCATTCCATTCCTTGCATCATAGGTAATTTTAGCCTTTGTAACACCAATAATTGTTAAATGTGAAGTTGTAATTACATATTTTCCATAATATGTATCATCATATAAGAAAATGGTATCATATTCCTTGGCAGCCAGAAGAGCCTCAGCCAATGTTTCAACTATTTTACCATCTCTATCTATTTTGCTTAAATTTTCTTTTTTTGACACTAAATATTTCATATAAAACACCTTAATCAATTCATTATAATTTTACACTTTATGGCTTTATTTTTCAATAATATAGTATTTTATTTAAAAAAAGGTTTATTTGCTTAGCAAATAAACCAATAAATTTTATTCAAGTTCAAAGGCACCAGTATATAATTGATAATAACGGCCTTTCTTTTCGATAAGCTCCTCATGTGAGCCACGTTCAATAATATGACCAAGCTCAAGAACCATAATAGCCTTTGAATTCTTAACGGTTGATAATCTATGAGCAATTACAAATACTGTACGACCATCCATTAGCTTATCCATACCATCTGTAACAAGTGCCTCGGTTCTAGTGTCAATCGATGAAGTTGCTTCATCAAGAATCAAAACAGGCGGATTTGAAATCGCAGCACGGGCAATAGAAAGCAATTGTCTTTGACCCTGTGACAATTGAGAGCCATTAGCAGTCAATACTGTATTATAGCCATCTGGTAAATGCTTAATAAATTGATCAGCATTAGCAAGCTTAGCAGCTGCATATACCTCTTCATCTGTCGCATCAAGCTTACCATAACGAATATTTTCCATAATAGTGCCTGTAAATAGATTAGTATCCTGTAAAACCATACCAAGAGCACGTCTTAGATCAGGCTTTTTGATTTTATTAATATTAATACCATCAAATCTAATCTTACCATCCTGAATATCATAGAAACGATTAATTAGATTCGTAATCGTTGTTTTACCTGCACCAGTAGCTCCAACAAAGGCGATTTTTTGACCAGGTTTTGCAAATAATGATACATCATGAAGAACAATCTTATCAGGATAATATCCAAAATCAACATCAAAGAATCTTACATCACCCTTTACCTCAGTATAAGTAATTGTACCATCATGATGAGGATGCTTCCAAGCCCAAAGACCCGTTCTTTCCTTAGCTTCCTTAAGCTCTCCATTTTCAATTTTTGCATTAACAAGTGTTACATAACCATGATCCTCTTCTGATTTTTCATCAAGAAGTTCAAAGATTCTTTCAGCACCAGCAAGTGCCATAATAATAGAATTAAACTGATTTGAAACCTGTGATACCTGATTACAGAACATCTTATTATATCCAAGATATGATACTAAAAGTCCTACTGTAAAACCTAAAATAGTATTTAATGCTAAATATGAGCCAACCATTAGAGTAACTGAATATGAAATGTATCCTAAGTTATTCATTACTGGCATTAAAATATTAGCATACATATTAGCCTTAGTAGCTGTTGCACATAATCTATCATTAACCTCATCAAAATCATGCTTAGCATCTTCTTCATGATTGAAGACCTTAACTACCTTTTGACCCTCAAGCATTTCTTCAACATATCCATTTAAAGAGCCAATATCAATTTGTTGTTTAACAAAACCCTTACCAGAACGAGATCCTAAGAATCTTGTAACTAAAACCATTAAGCAAACAGTAAATAAAACAATAAGTGCAAGAATAAAATTAGCTCTAAACATAAATACAGCCAGCATAATCATCATTATAATACTAGTTGTAAGCTGAGGAATTGATTGACTAATCATTTGACGAAGAGTATCTGTATCATTTGTATAACGAGACATTATCTCGCCATGAGTATGACGATCAAAATACATAATAGGTAAGCTTTGCATATGCTCAAACATCTCATCACGTACATTCTTTAATACACCGTTCGCAACGCTTACAACTGTACGTGCATTAATATATGAAGCAATAATCCCAATCGCATAGAAAATGATTACAGGCGTAATTTGATGCCATAGGTAGCTAGTATCAACACTATGAGTTATCTTATAAGTTTCTTGAAGCTTGGGAATTATCGTATCAATAAGTGTCGCATTGAAATTTGTACCATAAACAGTTGAAAATGATGTTATGCAAATACATATAATTACAATAATTAATTGAAGCCAATATTTTTTAAAAATTATACCTAAAAGACGCTTTAGGGTCTTTAAAGGTGAATGTGCACCTTTTTTATTCTTCATGTGAACCAGCTCCTTTCACTTGAGATGTATATACTTCTTTATAAATTTCATTACTTTTTAAAAGTTCTTCATGTGTACCAACGCCAGAAATATGGCCATCATCTAAAACAATAATCATATCAGCATCCTCAACTGAAGAAATTCTTTGGGCAATGATAATCTTAGTTGTATCAGGAATTTCCTCACGGAAGGCTTTTCTAATTAACGCATCAGTCTTAGTATCAACAGCACTTGTTGAATCATCCAAAATTAAAATCTTAGGATGCTTCATCAAAGCACGAGCAATACACAAACGTTGACGTTGTCCTCCTGAAACATTAGCACCACCCTGTTCAATATGAGAATTATATTTATCAGGGAAACGTGATACAAACTCATCAGCTTGAGCAAGCTTACTTGCATGTTCAATTTCTTCTTCGGTTGCAAATTCGTTACCCCATCTCAAATTGCTTGCAATAGTACCTGTAAATAAGACGTTCTTTTGAAGAACAACTGATACCTCATCACGTAGCGTTTTTATATCATAATCCTTAACCTCAACGCCACCAACCTTTAAAGAACCTGAAGTAATATCATAAAGACGAGGAATCAAATTAACAAGCGTTGACTTAGCACTACCAGTACCACCAACAATACCAACGGTCATACCAGATTTAATATTTAAGTTAATATCACTTAAAACAAGCTTATTCTCACTATCTTCGTAAGAAAAATCAACATGGTCAAAAACAATTGAGCCATCATTAACTGTATAAACCGGATTTTCACAATTTTTAATTGTTGGTTCTTCGTTAATTACAGCACTAATACGCTCAACAGAGGCTTTAGACATTGTAATCATTACAATAATCATCGAAAGCATCATAAGACTCATTAAAATTTGCATAATATATGTAAATAAGGCATTTAAATCACCAGTTGTGAATGTAGATGTATACGGAGCACAAAGTTTAGCACCCATAAATGATACAAACATAAAGCAAACATAAACAGCAGCCTGCATAAATGGATTATTAAATGCTAGCCATCCTTCAGCCTTAACTGAATATTTATAAATTTCTTCTGATGAATGTTTAAATTTCTTTGTTTCAAAGTCTTCACGTACAAAGGCTTTAACCGTTCTTGCACCAGCAACATTTTCTTGAACAACCGTATTTAGGTCATCATATTTAGCAAACATTTTCTTAAAATTAGGATGAGCTTTTGTCATAATGAAAAACAATGCTAAAGCAAGTACAGGCACAACAACTACGAAAATCATTGAAATTTTAGGACTAATAACAATTGACATAATGAATGCAAAAATAAGCATAAATGGAGCACGTACAGCAATACGAATTACCATTTGGAATGACATTTGAACATTAGTTACATCTGTTGTAGTACGAGTTATTAAGCTTGATGTTGAAAACTTATCAATGTTTGCAAAAGAGAAATCCTGAATTGAATAATAGATTTCCTTACGTAAATTTTTAGCAAAACCACATGATGCCTTAGCTGAAAAAATTCCCGATAGGACTCCAAAGCCAAGTGATAATATAGCAAAACCAATTAAAATGAAACCCGCAATAATAGCCGCCTTTTGGCTAGGAACATCGCTTAAAAATTTAAGTAAGGTTAGCTTTAATGTAGCACCCGCCTCATGCTTATTATTAAAATCAATAATATTAATTATATCTGACATTACAAGAGGAATTAATATTTCCATCACAACCTCTAGGGCAACTGTAATGGGAGACATAATTGTGGAAAATTTATAGCCGTTTATACACGACAAAATACTTTTTTTCTTCTTTTTTTCCATATATATCCGCTCCTTTTTTAATATTTTTCGATATTGTTAAGTATTCTCTTTAGAAGATCACTAAGTAATTGCTCTTCTTCTTTATTAATCGAAGAAAACGCTTCTTTTTCAACCTGTTCAATATTTTTTGTAATTTGATTATGAATATCTAACGCTTTTTTTGTTAATACAATTCTTTTAAGACGTTGATCCGTAGGAATAGATTCTCTTACAATAAAACCCATTTTTTCAAGATTTTGTAAAGTAGATGTAACCGATGACCCTCTAAGCTCGAAATGCTCCTCAATATCCTTTTGAAAAACATCACGATTTTTCGATTCACATCTAACATAACCAATTATTCTTCCTTGAACACCAGAAACCCCTAATTTTTGGTTTGCATGGTCAATTTCTCGTTTCATTTTATGAGCGACCTTATGTATTAATCCACCTAAATTAGTCATAGCATCCTCCTTGATTACTTAGAAACCTAACTAATTTTAACATAAAAAAATAACAAATTCAATTTTAAATTGAAAATGTTATTTAAAACTAAAACGTTTTCATTTTTTCTTACGTCCCATATACTCTCTTAAAATAGATGCATAGGCATAAACATACTCATTATCATGCTTATAGGCTGATTCCTTTATTTGCTCAAAATATTCTGAGGTAGTTTTGTTTTTAGCCTTTTTAGCAGCTTTAATAATTTGTTCAATACTTGAATAGAACATTGGGTGATTAGCATCATAAATGCACTCAAAATGATGAACTAAATGCGAGTTGTCATCAAAAAAAGAAAATATCTTTGATAAAGCATTAGGAAGCCTTAAAGGTTTTACCATACTATTAAGATCTTCATCAGTAGCAATCATACTTATAAGCTTATATAAATGATAGCCCGTAACATATCTTTTTAATCCATCAGGATCTTTTTGATAATCAGTAAACAATCTTCCAATAAGCTTTATTCTTCTAAATACCCTACTACTAGAATTATTTTCATTATATTTTTTCTTAAATAATGATAAATGACTTCTAATATCTTCACCATTTAAGAATGTTTCATAAATATTAATCGCATCATCAAGCAAATAAGGAGTTTTAGCTGATGTAACATATGAATCTAACGCTGTTAATAGCTTAAAAGCTTCTTCCTTATAAGCAGTAAGTAAATTCTTAAAAATAACATGCTTTTTATATTCAACATCTGAAAAAACAGAATATGTAAATTCATCTTTTTTTATATCATCGGGATTTAAAATAGCATACTCAGTTTTATCGTCAACAATACGATTAGTAGGATGACCTACAACATCATTTCTAATATATTTAAGTTCTCTTAAAGCTTTATTATCATTAATATTAATAAAGTTTTTAGTTCCGGTAATTTTGAATGTTAAAGTATAAAGTGAATCTATACAAACAAATAAAGCCTGAAGGAGCCCATATAATCTTAATATCACCTCTCCCGAGTCAAAAGCCTCGTCCATACTTTTTTCAAAATATGAAATTGCATTATGATTATTTTTTAAAGTCATATAGCAAGCCTTGAGTACATTACTTTTAGAATCCATATCTTGTGCTAATTTATCAATAACGTTATTTACCTTTTCCATTTTATCACAGCCTTTAATATAATTATAATATACTCCTTAATAAAAAACAAAGGAATAATCCTTTGTAGCTAATTTATTGGCTTCTTTTTAATGATACTATCTATGTCAAAAAGCTTAGTAATATCACCTAAAATACTAGGCGCTTCTCTCATCATTCCCTCTAAGTCAAATTCATGATTTAAGCTATGTACCTGTACTCTTCCTTTGTTTGTTTCAATAAAGCACAATGGTGTCAAGCTTATTGTATGGGAATTTCCTTTAATAAGGCTTTTAGAATCCGAATCAATAACAATCTTTGAAAGCTTTACTTTATAAATAGGGATTAAAGCTAAATCCTCAGTTATACTTAATTTAGAGCCAAACACCAAATCAGATTTAAGATATTTCTTTATATCTTCAACAACACTATTAATATCTTCCATTAAATTATCACCTCAATATTATACTCATTTAACCAATAATGGATTTGGTAAATGAAAGCCATAAATGCATCATAACGCATTAACTGTCCAAACCAAGGAACATCAAGCTCCTTGTCACTTGCTGCAATTTCCTTAAGTCTACCTATATCAAATATTTTAGCAAGTGGAGTATCACTATTTAAAATTTTAATAACCTCGCCTCTTATTAGATTATGCCAGCTTTTAGCTTGAGACTTCGGATAAGGACTTTTCTTCCTTCTATATATTTCATCGGGAAGATACTCCTTCATTGCATCTCTTAAAATTTGTTTTTCAACGCTATTATGAGCCTTTTGTTCATAAGGAAGATTATAGCAATATTCAACAATTCTCTTATCGGCAAAAGGAACCCTTACCTCAAGAGATGATCCCATAGTCATAAAATCCTTTCTATGAAGTAACGTTGTCATAAAATATTTTAAATTTAAATAATTCATTTGTAATTCTTTTTGGGTTTCTTCACTATCACTAGGATCAATAGGTGCTTCTTTAATACACTCTTCATATTTTTTATTAAGATATTCTTTAAAATCCATTTTATCTTTTATATCATCTTTTAAAAGATTTATTCTTTGTTCAATGTTTCTAATCCAAGGGAATCCTTCAATATTTTGTTTTTTAAACCAAGGATATCCACCAAATAGCTCATCAGCACATTCTCCTGATAAAGATACCTTATGTTTAAGAGAAATCTCCTTTGCAAGGTATAGCATAGATGAATCAATATCGGCCATTCCCGGTGCATCTCTTAAATGAAGAGATACCTTTAAATAATCAAAAACGGTTTTAGTATCTATTAAAACTGATTTATGATTATATTTTCCTTCTTTAATTAAATAGCCAATATAATCCTCATCTCTTGAGGTTTCAAAGCTATTTGCCTTAAAATTTTCCTTATTACCTTCATAATCAATACTATATGTATCAATCACTCCCACTATATTTTGGGCAACGCTAGCTACAATTGAACTATCAAGTCCACCCGATAAAAAGCTAGATATACCAACATCTGATACTAAATTTCTTTTTATTGAATCTGTAAGTAAAAACTTAACCATTGATACATTATCTTCATAGGAAAGTGTATTTTTAACTCTCTTAAGCTTAAAATATTGATATTCCTTAATACCCTTTCTTGAAAATTTTAAATAATAGCCAGGCTTTACCTCATATATATTTTTATATAATGTTTTTCCTGGTGACGAAGATGGTGCAAGCGTTATAAGCTCTGCTATTTCATCAAGACCCATTTGTGGCTTAATTCCATACAAAAGTAAAGCTTTTATTTCAGAAGAAACCAAAATATCATTATCTAAAATAGTATAATAAAGAGGTTTTACGCCAACATGATCTCTTGCGATTATAACCTCATCATTATGAACATAAACAAATGCGAAAATTCCCATTATTTTTTCAATAATAGTTTCCCCATATTCCATTAAAAGCTTAAGTAATAGTTCTGTATCACTTCGTGATTCAACAGGATTTTTAAGCATTTTATTAAGTTCATCAAAATTATAAATTTCCCCATTATAAAGTAAATGATCATCTAAAATACTCATAGGCTGATGTCCTTTTGTTAAATCTCTAATTGATAATCTTCTATGGCCAAATGAATAATCTCTTGTGTATAAAATTCCTTCTTCATCTGGTCCTCTATGAGCAATTGATTCAACCGCCTTTTTAAATGAATCGTGTAACGTTTTTGAGTAGTAATTAGTTTTAAACATTATTCCACACATAATATCACTTCCTTTATTAAAATATGATATTATCCCTAAAAGGTGAAAAAAAGATATCAACAATTTAATGTTGATATCTCATGACTTAAGATTATTTAGTTTATTTTAATATCTTATCTAGCTCATCTAAAGAAAGACCTGTTATAGAACTAATAAATTCAAAAGAAACGATATTATATTAATCATCTCTTTTATTAATTATTTAATTAATATTATTGTAATTAGAAATTAAAAGCATTTCATCAAGACCTGATACAACACCTACTCCAATATCCGAATCTAATATACTAGAAAGTTCATCTAATAAATAGGTTTGAGGATTAAAAGGCTCTTTACCATCTAATGTATTCCATTTGAAGTTTGAAGTACTAGTTGTACCACCTGAGCAATCGATAGAAACATTAGCCTCATCACTAATAATAGGACTACTTTCTGTTGCTTGATATGTAAAATTAACTAAATGATAACCACCATTATTGGTTGCACCATCATAACTTGATGCATTTACAATTGTAGAATCATTATTTTTAATTAAAGACCGAATACCTTTAAATATACAGCTGTTTGCACATACCGAACCACCATTTCCAACAACAATTCCTTGGGATGTAAATGCACATTTCCAGCTACTATTTATTTTTGAAACAGCAGATGCAGCAATACTCTTCATTTGACTTCTATAGCTCATATATTCAAAATTATCCACAATACAATTATACATATAAGCATTTCCACCACGAAGCTTAGGAATACGATCCTCAATATTTTTAAATTTAGAATTAGCAATAGAAACATTTAAATTTAAATTATAATAATATTCACTACCAGAATCACCTAATAAAAAAGCCTTTTTTTGAGGAATAGCAATCCCTTTTAAAATTTGCTCAAAGCTTAAGCCTGCATCTCTTAAAGCCTTATAATATAAATTATTTGTACTAGCACCATTAGCAGCCTCGTATTCATCTTCAATTTTCTTCATCATCTTATAGATATATCCATCCTCGCTGCTATCACCGGCATGAAAATCACACCAAGAAATATGAACGTCAGATGTACCATCCGCATTATATGGAGCAGAGGATGCTGTACCAAGTGACTCGTAATAAGGATTTGCAACATCAATTTGTCCATCAAAGGATTTGCCAAAACTACAATGATCAATCCAAATATTGTCAGAAAATCCAATTTTAAAATAAGCCCATCCGAAGGTATCATAATCACCCATTTTAACTTGCTTAGGATTTGAAGTGTCCTCCCATTGCCACATTTCATCCATATCTAAATTTCTAATTGATACATTATTACAATAATTGATTTTAAAGCCACCATGTGTAATACGGGCTCCATTTTTTGAATAAATTAATAAATCATTTGTTCTTTCAATCGCAATTTGTGATATGCCATTTTCGGTTGCCATTTGAGACATTGTAACTGTTTTAGCATTTTTTTCCTTAATATAGTTAGATACAAGACCACTTTTTTTAGCATCTTCAGAAATCAAATTGTAGCCTAAATTTAAATCTGATGCTATTTCAATAACATGTACTGTTTGTTCCTTTTTTAATGTTTGAACATATTTAGCACTAACTAAAGGTGAATCTTCATAATATACCATAGCTGTTGTATAGCTTTCATCTGAAAACGGAGTATCATCAGGAATTTTTGTATATGTTCCATCACTTTTTTTCAAATATAATCCTTTGGCAATAGCATTTTTCCAATTAGTTTCATTTTTTCTAACATTATTTCTAACAATATAGCCTTCATCATGCTCTGTTACTTTCGTTTCATAATCTAATCTTGCAAGCAACAATGCCTCAACTAACTCTTCTGGTGTATTAACAACTTTGTATGCATCAGTTCCCACATATTTAGAATAATCATTATTAACATCTGATAAGTATCCCGAAGCTGACATATTTGCCTTAGTTTTAGCTGAAAGTCCGACAACCTTTTTATAAGCCTCTGATTTAGGTGTTTCACTTTGAGTAGGCTCTGCCTTTTGTGTTGGCTTTACTTCCGTAGGTTTTGTTGTAACATTATTTGTACTTTCTAACACTACATCACCACAAGATGCAAGGCCTAAAATTAAACCTGCCGATAATAATACCTTACTTAATCTTTTCATCTATATCTTCTCCTTCAAAGTGAGTAAATTATAACACAATAAGCATATTTATGAAAGCGTTTTTATTGATGTGATACATTTTTTATAAATATGTATAAAAAAAGATTAGCATAAAACTAATCTCTTTTAATTATTTATTTTGGATGTAGCCTTTTTTACATAATAATTCCGCAAGCAATACAGCACCACCAGCTGCCCCTCTTAAAGTATTATGTGATAAACCAACAAACTTATAATCAAAAATTTTATCATCTCTAAGTCTTCCTAAAGAAATACCCATACCATTTTCAAGCATACGATCAAGCTTTGTTTGAGGACGGTTATCTTCAGAAAAATAAGTTAAAAACTGCTTCGGTGCAGAAGGAAGCTCTAATGCTTGAGGCTCGCCCTTATATTCCTTCCATCTTTTTAAGATTTCTTCTTTAGATGGCTTATTTTTAAATTTAACAAATACACAAGCTAAATGTCCATCAGATACTGCTACTCTTACACATTGAGCTGTAATATTAGGAGTGGTAGCATTAACAATTTTATCATTTTCAATATGACCAAAAATCTTAAGTGGCTCTTCTTCTGATTTTTCCTCCTCACCTGAAATAAAAGGAATGCAGTTATCTACAATATCAGGAAAAGTTTTAAATGTTTTGCCAGCACCAGAAATAGCTTGATAAGTAGTACATGCAACATCAGTAATTCCTAAATCATATAGTGGTGCAAGAGCAGGCACATAGCTTTGTAAAGAGCAATTAGACTTAACCGCAATAAAGCCACGCTTAGTTCCTAAACGCTTTTTTTGAGCATCAATTATCCTTAAGTGATCACTATTAACCTCAGGAATAATCATTGGTACATCAGGTGTTTTACGATGTGCACTATTATTTGATACAACAGGGCATTCAAGCTTAGCATACATTTCCTCTAAGGCCTTAATTTCATCCTTTTTCATATTTACTGCGCAGAAAACAAAATCAACCTCTTGAGCAATCCTTTTAGCATCATTTGTGGCATCAAGTACAATCATATCCTTAACAGATGAAGGAATTTCTCCTTCCATAGCCCAGCGTCCATTTAAAGCCTCTTTATATGTATGTCCTGCTGATGAAGCGGACGCAGCTAAGGCCTTAATATGAAACCAAGGATGGCTTGCAAGTAGAGTTACAAATCTTTGACCAACCATACCTGTAGCACCTATAATACCTACATTATAATGAAAATTTTCCATAAATCCTCCTTGCTAATCTACATATTTATATATATGTATAAATTAAGCATTTTATAATTTAAAATTTCGTGCTACAATAGCTTAGGTGATAAGATGAAGAAATGGATTATTAAACAAATTGAAAATTATCAACATGACAAAAGTCTTCATACAACTAAGAAATGTCGTTTTATTCCAACCTGCTCAGAATATGCTAAGGAATGCTATAAACGCTTTAATACACCCTATGCATCTTATCTTACGATTAAAAGAATCATAAAATGTAATCCTCTTCATCCAATGAAATATGATCCCGTCCCCCAAAAAAGAAAGGACAAAACCAAATTCGTTACCCTTGAAGAATCAATTGTAGCCTTAAGAATTAAAAGTAAGCTTAAATAGTTTACTTTTTTATTTTATTTTAATTGTATAACCATCTTTAAAATCCACAATATGGTCCTTATATAGACCACCTAATGCCCTTTTAAAGGCCTTTCGCGATAAATGAAGCTTAGCTTCAATTTCTTCGCTTGAGCTTTTAGCATCAATATGCATCTTTCCCCCATTTACCGTTAAATAATTTAAAATGATTTCTCTATCACTATCTATCATTTTTTCTTTATGCTCAATAAATGAGCCATTATAGCCTGATGCATTTTTATAAACTATTTTTACAACAACCATTTGTCCAACATGATAGGTATCTCTTATCATTGATTTATGTACAAAAACATTTACCATATCCTTTGTTACACAATTGATTCCCGCCTCACCAATTCGATATACATAGGCCTCCTGATAGGTATTTATTTCATAAGATACATCCGTATGAATATCATCAATTTCAAATCGATTTAAAGGCTTACCTACAATGGTATCCTTTTTAACCTTAAGTTCAATTAAAAGAGTATCATCTACATTAGGCCACATATTATAGGCATAAGGAAGATAATCCTTTGAAATTAAAATATCTTTTCCTGTATTAATATTAACAAAGACGCCAATAGATGATATTACATCACAAACCTTCGCAAATCCTGGCTTATTTAATGATACAAAAGGTTCATTTTCAGTTGCACATAACCTTCCTTTTTTATCAAAATAAATAAAAACATTTAATGTATCTCCAATATTATGCTCTCCATGAGCTTCCTTAAAATGAAGTAATACATCATCATTTTCCTCACCAAGCATATACCCTAAATCGGTTTTTCGAATAATCTTTAGTTCATAGCTTAAACCTGCTTGCATCATATCACCTAATTCCTATCTCCGTCTTTATAATTACGGTCTGTTTGTTTCAAATACATTTCTTTTTTATCCTTAAATGAGGTTTTCTTACGATTTCCCTCATATTTAGCTATTAAAGCCTTACGCTCTCTTTCATTTAGTGGTTGTGTCATAATCTTTTTTTACCTCTAATATACCTAATTCATCAAATCTTTTGCATAAATACGCAGCATTAGCTTCACCCTCATAAGATGTTTTTATTCCTGCGAAAAACTGAACGGGTAAAAAATCATTTTCATTAATGAGCATAATTTGTCTTAAATTTTTCCCAATGGGCATAAAAGCATAATGTTTAAACATATTAAGCTTTATCTCAAAGTCACGCTTAGGCTGATACTTCATAAAAAAACTAGATAGACCATAAAAATGAAGATTATTATCATTAGTCAAAGTCATTACATAATATCCTTTTTTATTTTCAACTATATGACCAAAATTAGCAGGGATTTTAATAATAATAGGATAATGACCTCTTAAAACTTTAGTCTCCCGTAGTTTTAAAATAGGAGTTTTTAAATCCATTGCTTAAGTTCTCCTAAACGAGCAATTACTTTCTCTTTACCTAAAACATCAATAACATCCTCAACTGAGATACAATTAACCTTATGAGATAATGCTAAATTTAAAATTTGATAGAATTCGGTAAATAAACCTACATAAAGCTCAGGATTCTTATTATACTTTTTCTTATCCGTATAGCCTAAATTCTTAGCTAAATCCTTAAGAGTTGTACCTTCAGGAGTATTTTTAAAGTAATCAATATAAGCATCAAGTACCTTATTAATTCTTTCACTTGGTACATTTTCCTTAAAGGCATTTATCTCATCAAGAGACATATTTTTAAAATAATCATCATATACGAAGCCAAATGTTTCCATAAAGTCAGAATATGTTTTTAAATCCTTACGATGCTCACGTGAATTTGGCCCTTGGGTCGATAAAATCTTTTTAACAAATTCAAGATCATTATTTAAAATTTCATAATCATCCTTGTTATATTCATTAGCCCAAGCAAGTAAATTTTCAATATTTTTTTCTTGGGGAGTATCATAAATCATTTCTGATGATATATTATTTAGCTTTTCAATATCATATAAAGGACCAGATTTAGCCATAGCATCAAAAGTCATTTCAAATGAATCAAGATCCTTATCCTTATTAGCTAAATACCATTCCTCAAAATTAGAGTTAATTAATGTATATAAATAAACAAACAAAGCTTTAACAGGATAACCCTTTTCTAAATAAAATTCTGCATTTGACTCTGGATCCTTACGCTTAGATAGTTTTCTTCTCGATTCACCATCAAGCTTCATAACTGGTGCAACATGAGCATAATTTGGAAGTTTAAAGCCTAAAGCATTAAATAGTTCAACATGAATTGGTAAAGATGAAATCCATTCATCACCTCTAATTACATGAGTTGTATGCATTAAAAAATCGTCACAAGCATGTGCAAAATGATAGGTTGGAATACCATCAGCTTTTAATAAAACAAAATCATTAAAATTATTATCCATTTCAAGATCACCCTTAATTAAATCCTTAACTTGGATTCTTTCATGTGCATCATCTGGTACTCTAAATCTTAAAACATAAGGGCGACCCTCTTCAATTAAAGCACGAACTTTATCAAGAGGACAATCACGGTAGATTGCATATTCTTTATAATAGCCTGGAGTTTTCCCTTCAAGCTCTTGTCTCGAACGAAGCTCTTCAAGCTCCTCTTCGGTTGCAAAGCAAGGATAAGCGTAGCCCTTTTCTACAAGATATGCTGCAAGAGCATGGTAAATTTCAACACGATTAGATTGTACATATGGGCCATATAAACCAATCTCTTTTGTATCAGATACAACACCCTCATCAATTTTAATTCCTAAATGATTAAAAATATTTGTAATTATTTTTCTACTTCCAGGAACCTCTCTTTTTTTATCAGTATCCTCAAGTCTTAGAAAAAAGACACCATCATTTTGACTAGCAAGCTTTCTGTTAATTAAAGATGTATAAACGCCACCAATATGTAAAAAGCCTGTAGGGCTTGGTGCAAAACGTGTTACAACATTTACCTTTCTTTCAGGATATCTATTTAATAATTCCTCTCTTGTTAATGTAACATTGGGAAATAATAATTTTTTTAGTTCAATTGACATAAAATATAACCTCCAAAATAAATTCATTATATCACAATATATTTAATTTAACAACTACTACTTTGTAGTAGACCCAAAGCCACCAACACGAATATCCTTAGCATCGTCATCTTCAACAATTCCATATTGCATAAAGATTCCTTGGGCAAAGCCTTCTCCTGCTTTAATATCTAAAGCTTTCCCTTCATTTGAATCATTCGTAATTTTAATCATAATATGGCCTTCATTTAAAGCATTATAATAATCACTATCAATTACTCCTACTGTATTGTTTAATTGTAGACGATATTTAAAGCCAAGTCCACTTCTTGGATAAATCATAAGAACATAATCTTCAGGCATTTTAGCTCTAATACCTGTTGGTATTTTAATTGTCATACCTGGTTCAAGATGAAAATCAAAAGGGCTATAAAAGTCATAGCCAGCTGACATTGCTGTTGCACGATGAGGCTTTTTTAATTTAGAATATACCTCACAAGCATCCTCCTTAAACTCAAAATCCTTAAGATATTGTTCCTTAGATACAAATTCAAATTTAGCTGCTATTTTCATAAAAACCTCCAACGCATATATTATTATTTTACAACTATTTTACTTTTTAGTAAATAATAGTTTATTGCATTTTATATATCCTTATGATATATTTCTAATGGTGATATTATGAATGAATATAAAGGTTTCTCCTACTATTTTGATCAAATAATGGAATACATTGATTACCATGATTGGTTAAATTATACAAAAAAGTATGTTTCTAAGGATAAAACAATACTTGATCTTGCTTGTGGTTCAGGTACTCTAGCTATTTTGCTATCGGTTGAAGGCTACAGGGTTGATGGTCTTGATTTATCTAGTGAAATGATTAGCCTTGCAAATGATAAATTTAAAGCCTACCATATTTTAAATAATCTATATGTTAAGGATATGTCTTCATTTAATCTTCCAAACAAGTATGATGTCATAACCTGCTACTTCGACTCCGTTAACCACTTAGCGTCTCTTAATGATGTCAAAAATATGATGAGCTGTGTATATGATGCCTTAAATTCCGATGGTCTTTTTCTTTTTGACCTCTTTTCGAAATCAAAATATGAAGCAATGGACAACACTGATATTAGTGAAGAATTCGATGACTTTTCCTATAACTGGAAAATAAACCTTAAAACTCCTAATATCCTAACACATAATATTACAATAAATGGGGAGACAAATATTCATGAAATATATAATGAGTATTATTATGATATTAATGATTTTATTGACTTAAATAAATTTGAAATTTTAAACATAAGTGGCGATTTTAATGACGATTTAATGCCTGAAGATGAAAGAATTTTAGTTGTATTAAAAAAGAAAAGCTAGTCAATTGACTAGCCAATGATATCAGCATTTGCTGATATTTTTTTATTCCATTTTTGTCAAAATATTTGCACTATTTTTAATTAGATAATAATAAATAAAATATGCTGGGATTAAAATTAAAGCCGTTGTTGTAATAAAACCTAGCCATTTATTTAAAATTCCCAATAAAATTAATGATAATGCAACAGCTATTTCTATTAAAAAGCCAACAAGAGTACTTATAAGAACACTTGCAGAATTTTTAAATATTTCTCTTTCTTCTGTCCAATCAAAGCGATAAAATTTACTATTAACTGCAAGACCGATGATATTACATAATATTAAATAAGAAACATTCAAAACAACTATTACAAGCCAGTCAAACCACGAAGCTTTAAGACAAATACCAAGTAGCACCATTCCTATTATATTAGCAACACATGAAAGTGATATTGATACTAAAATCTTGGCCTTAAACACCTTTTTAGCATCTACTGGTAAAACCTTTAAGAGCCAAATTTTCTTACCTTCATAAGAAAAAGTTGATGTTGATGGTACAGCAATACTTGAAAAAAACATTGGTAAAAGGGCAAACATATAAGTATAATCCTTAAGGACTGACATGTCACCCTCGAGTGAACCTAAAGTAAAAAACATAGAAGCAATAAAGGCAATAGAGGCGATTCCCCCACTAATGCTGTTTAATAAATAAAGCTTAGATGAGAATATTTTTTTATATTCAATACTCATCAACGCCTTAAGTCCCTTCTTTTTCTTATATTTAATCTGTCTTTTAGTTTTTGTATTAATATCAGCTATTCTATGTCCTAAATCATATATTCTTGCAATAAATATTATTGTAAAAACAGTAATAAGAATATTTATTAAAATAAAAAAACTTAAATATAAATATTTACCATTAAGGGCCATATCAAAAAATATAAGACTTGGATTTACATATCTAAACAAACCTGCAACACTTGCAAGATGATTAGATGACTGCAGCATTGAAAATAAAATACATACTAGCATTAAAACCAAATAGGCCAAAACATTAATAATACTTGCAAAACGTGAGCCATCTATTAAAAGCGTTAAAATACTACTAATCAATGTAGCAAGCATTATAGGAAAGCATGGTACAAAAAGAATAATTAATATTCCATATAAAATATAGATACTATTTCCAGTAAAAGAAACTGCAAAAATCATATTAGGGAGCAAAATTACAAGGGAATATACAACCTCAACAATATACATACTAAATATCTTAGATGCAATAATTGAACGATTTTTAATTGGTAATGCCTTTAGCATTTCATAATCATTACCATTAAATATTCCTTTTGCTCTAAAAATGCTAGTAGAAAATGTAATCATTGCACAATACCCACAAGCTATTATAACCGCATCATTATAATTTCCACCAGTTTCTTTAACCTGCATAAACATTGTAAAATTAACAATAGTAGATAAAAACAAATACAAAAAGCCCATCAAAACGAAGAAGGTAATAAATGATGTTAGGGCAGCCTTCTTCTTTTTGTATCTTCTTATATCAAAAGCGCCTCTTAAATTAGTTTTAACTAAAAGCCAAAAATTACTCTTTGTCATAAAGCTCTAAGAAGGCCTCCTCAAGTGAACTATCGCCCTTAACATCATCTGTAAGTCCACTACTAACAATTTGACCATTTTTTATAATCGCTATTTTATTACAAAACTTTTCTACGACTTCAAGAACATGACTTGAAAAGAAAACCATCATTCCATTTTGACAAAGCTCTTTGATAATCTCCTTAAGATCAAAGGCCGCTTTCGGATCAAGACCTACAAATGGTTCATCTAAAACAATAAGCTTAGGCTTATGAATAAGCGCTCCAATTAAAGCAATTTTTTGTTTCATTCCGTGAGAGTAGGTTCTAATTGGCTCTAAAAGATTATTTTCAAGATTAAATTTCTTAGCAAGATTAATAATATCTTCTTTAGAAACATCCTCATCATATACATTTGAAACAAAATTAATATACTCCATGCCTGTTAAAAATTCATATAAATCCGGATTATCAGGAACATAGGAAATTTGGTGTTTAAATTCAATTGGATTGTCCTTAATAGATAACCCATCAAGCATTATACTTCCTTTTTCGAAGGAATGAATTCCTACAAGACATTTTATGGTTGTTGACTTTCCAGCACCATTAGGACCAATAAAACCATAAATATCACCATTTTCAATTGTAAGATTAATATCCTCAATTGCATTTTTATCTGCATTCTTATACTTCTTCGCTAATCCTTTTATTTCAAGCATTCTTTTCATCTCAAATTAAATATTTTGCAGCATAGGTACCAGCTTCATACTGAAGGTACGCTTGCTTTATTTTTACATCCTCCATATTTCTTACACAATACTTAGGATAATGATACCTTACATTCCTTAAAAAAGCCTCTCTTGCATTAGAAAGTCCACCTGCAATATGGACCTCTTTTATTCCTGTTGTAGCTACAACTGTAGCAATTGTAATAGCAAGATATCTAGCACAATCATTAATACATTTAATCGCAAGCTTATCCTTAGCTCTAGCTAAATCAAATAATTCCTTTGAATTAACATTAGTATGATTAATATCATTATAATCCTTAACGATTGCTTTGCAAGAAACATAAGCCTCACTACATCCAAGCTTACCACAACCACACATTCGACTATTAACCCCAAAATGAACCTTTATATGGCCAATTTCTCCTGCAAAGCCATTTTTATTAAGAAGCTTACCATCAATAATGATTCCACCACCTAAGCCTGTTCCTATTGATATTAAAATTAAATCATCAAGGCCTGTAGCTTTAGCCTCTGCCATAGCCTGAAGATTAGCATCATTTTCAACAATTATATTATCATTTTCAAGTAATAAGCCTAGTTCCTCTTTAAAATTTAAGCCAAAAATATCCGTATTAGGTGCAAATACAACAACATCATTAAGTACAACACCTGGTATAGCTACAGTATAACCTAAAATATCATTTGGTTTATATTTTTTCTTAATTTCACAAACAATTGAAGGAATTACCTTTTCCTTTACCTTAGGTGTTTTTATCACCACTGAATTTACCTTTTTTTCACCATCAAAAAAGCCAAATTTTATATTGGTTCCTCCAATATCAATACCACATTTAAGCATTGCCTCACCACCATAAATTTATCAGCAATATTATATATTATTTTAATAAAAAAATAAAGTAGTGTTTCCACTATCTTATGATGTAAATCTAAAAATATGATTTAAGATCATTGTAATAATTAAAGATATAACCGCAATTACAACAATAGTACCACCTGGTTGGAAATCTGCATAATAGCTAATTATAAGCCCCAAAACAACTGAAAGTAAAGAAATTATGCAGGAGATAATCATACTTCTTTTATAGCTTTTAGTTAATTGCATACTGGCTGCATAAGGAATTACCATCAAGGCTGAAACCATTAAGGCACCAATTATTTTAGAGGCTATAGCAATAATAATAGCGGTTAAAATTGTTTCTACTAAATTAATTAAATTAACCTTAACACCATCAAGACGAGCCCGCGTCTCATTATATGTTATATACATAATTTGATGATAAAAGCCAATATAAAATACAATTGTTACGATAAAAATTATAATAGTAAAAATTAATTCAACATTTCTAATTAAAAGAATAGAACCAAATAAATAAGAACTAAAGGAATTACCACTTGCAAAATTCGAAATAATTGCAGCAAAAGCAATAGACGCTGACATAACAATCGCAACAGAAAGCTCAGAATATTTGTTAAATTTTCTTCTTATAAATTCAATTACTAGGGATGCTATAATACAAGTAATTATCGCAATAACTAACGGATTGGCTCCACTTACAAGACCTATTGCAACCCCAAGCAAGGCTGTATGGGAAAGAGCATCACCTTTAGTTGAAAGTCGCTTTAAAACCGCTGTTTGTCCTACAAGAGGAATAATTAGGCTTAGCATTATACCAACAATAAAGGCATATCTCATAAATGAATAATTAAGCATTTAAAAATACCCCCTTATCTCTTACCTGATAAACAGCATCGCATTTATCTAAATTTGAAGGATTATGGGAAACAAAAATAATTGTTTTTTTCATAGCGTGTAAATGATTAATCATTTCAATAAGCATATCCTCAGATTCAAGGTCAATACCAGCCGTTGGCTCATCTAAAACAATAATCTCGGGATTAGATACTAATACCTTAGCAATTTTAACCTTTTGAGCTTGTCCTCCTGATAAAGTGCTTATTGATTTATTTTTTAAAGCCTTTAAATTGAAAATCTCTAATGTTTTTAATACTAATTCTTGTTCTTCTTTAGTTATTCTTGAAAAAGGCTTTTTTCTTAACCCTAATGATACAACCTCAAATATTGTTGCCGGAAATCCCCCTTCTTCTGTAGATATTGTTTGATTAACATACCCCATTCTTATTCCTGGTGCTAATAATACCTCTCCACTTGTTGGTTTATTTACACCTAAAATAAGCTTTAAAAGAGTTGATTTGCCACTTCCATTTAAACCTACAATGCCGATAAATTCTCCTCTTTTAATATTTAGGTTAATATCACATAATACATCTTCATCATTATATCCAAATGATACATTTTTAAGACTTAATAGTATATCATTATTCATTACACAACGCCTCCTTTAAAGAAGCCAAATTAGATGTCATTAAGCTTATATAATCTTCATTTTGTGTCAAATCATTTAAAGCTTCTATTGTATTTAAGCTGCTTCTTTTAATATTCAATGATGATGCAATGGCATCTGAAAATGATGATGACTCACTAGCTTCACCAAAAATCACTTTAATATTTTTTTTCTTAAGCTCATCAGTTATTTTGGCAAGCTCCGAAGCCGTAGGACTATCTGCATTTGTAATTCCCATAATTGCGATTTCCTCTAACCCATAGTCTTTGCATAAGTAGCCGAAAGCTTCATGTGTTGTAGCTATATAATTTGTTTTTCTGTCTTGTAATTCTTCCCTATATTTTGTATCAAGTGCTTCAAATAATTCTTTGTTTTTTAAATAATTATCCTCATAATAAGCTTTATTATTTTCATCAATTTCAACCATTTTATTAACAATACTATTCATCATTTTAATTGCATTTTTTATTGATAGCCAAATATGAGGATTAACCGTTTCACTATCATGATCCTCAACGTCGTGTTCATGATCATGAGAATGATGAGAATACAATGGCTCTATTCCATCACTTAATGTTAATGCTTTATTTTTTATTTCATCCGGCAACGAATTAGTATATGCTTCAAAGCCAAAGCCAATCTCAATATAAAGCTTTGCATCGTATAATGCTCCTATTTTTTTAGCTGTTGGTTCATAATCGTGAGGCTCCTGTCCATTAGGAACAAATTGAGTAACCTCATATTTATCACCAACAATTCTTTTCGTCAAATCATAAGCAGGATAGGTTGAAGCAACAATCACATTAGTATCTATATTTAAACTACAAGCTGTAAATAACAATCCAATTCCAATTATAATAAAAAAACTAATAATTTTTTTCATAATTCCTCCTAAATGCAAATAGTTTGCATTTGCATTTGCGATTATAACATGTTATAATACTATTTGTCAATGGTGGTGATTTTATGGATTTAAGTAATTTTGGACTTAAAAATACAAAGGCTCGTGAATGCTTAATTAATCTTTTAAAGGAAAGTAAGGATCCTAAAACCGCTGAGGAGCTCTATTTAAACCTTCCTCAAGGCTTAACTAATCTTTCAACCGTTTATAGAACCCTTCACACATTTTGTGAGGCAGGTATTATCTCAAAAGAAATTAGACCGGATGGAAAAGCATTATACTCTTATTCATCCTTTGAGCATCACCACGTATTAATTTGTATCAAATGTAACAAAAAAATTTATTTAAGTGATTGCCCATATAAAAAAATAAATGATGAAATCTACCAAGAAACTGGCTTTTTAGTAGATAATCATCATATTGAACTTTATGGTTATTGTAAAGATTGTCAGAGTAGTAAATAAACTACCCTTTTTTATTTAAGAAGCATTCTTCTTCATGTGAATTAATAATACCAATTGCTTGAAGATATGCATAAATAATTGTTGTACCCACAAACTTCATTCCCCTTTTTTGAAGATCATTTGATATTTTATCAGATAATTCACTTTTAGTTTTACCAACCTCATAATATATTTTATTATTAGAAAATGTCAACAAATAATAAGCAAAGCCATTATATTCATTTTCAATTTCTTTAAATATTTTAGCATTCATAATGCTAGCTTTAATTTTCAGCTTATTTCTAATAATACCCTCATTATTAATAAGCTCTTCTATCTTTTTATCATCATACATAATGATTTTTTCAATATCAAAATTATCATAAGCACTTCTAAAAGCTTCTCTTTTATTCAAAATACATTTCCAGCTTAAACCAGCTTGAAATGATTCTAAAATAAGCATTTCAAATAAATATTTTTCATCCAGATTTAAAGCTCCCCACTCATTGTCATGATATTTGATATACAAAGGATTTTTTAAATTACACCAGCTACATCTTTTCATAATACTAACTTATAATATATAACACCTAATTTTTTCCCAAACTTGAATGCTATATCATTTATTTGTCCTTCCTTATGAAAACCATTTCTTTCATGAAATTTTATTGAAGGTAAATTATCAGTTGTAACAACACTAATAATATTTTTAATACCATAGGTTGGAGCTATTTCAATTATTTTTTCAAGAAGCTGTGTCCCTAAAGCCTTACTGCGAGCATTAGGATCAACATATATTGATAAATCTGCACTCATAAATGCAGCTTTTCTATCAATAAAATAATCCAAATAAGCATAGCCTAAAACTTTATTTTCATACTCATAAACTAAATAAGGGAAATTCTTAGTTATGCGTTTTATTCTTTCTTTAAATTCATCTATATTTAAAGTATCACACTCAAAGGTAGCAGTTGATTCTTTAATATAAAAGTTATAAATATTAAGACATTGCTCAATATCTTTTTCTTCAATTTTTCTAATCATAATTTATTCTATAAAACAGGAAAACTATAGATAGTTAATTGAGCTAATCAATTTGTTTTATATTCTCCTTTACTACAAAATCAAAAATATAATGTGTTATATCATATATAAATATTTCATAGCTTCATTTTAACATCATTTATTTTTTATGTCTAGCATTATAAAAACTAAAATTTATTTCTTGTATATGATTATATTTTAGCCTATAATAACATAGAAAAGTAAGCTGTTTGAGGCTCTATTTTATGGAGCAATAGCTTACTTTTTTATTATATCAACATCCTTCTTATATTTAATTGTTGTCTTATCATTTAGAATCTTCTTCGACATTATAAAATAATGAAAATAATTTACTTGTTTGAATATTGTGTTAATGTCAATAATAAAATAATCACATAACAATTAATGTCAAAATATAGAATACCAATAAAAAATCTATAAAACGGTGCTTGCTCCGAGTTTCACATATTGGAGGTGGTACTCATGTTTTTAAATGCATGAGTCCTCCAAGAGTGTTCCTGGAGGACTCAACCAAATGCAAGAAATTATTGCTATCATTAATCTTATTGTTTCGATAATAAGACTAGTAACTCAAATTCTTTCGTTTAAAAGGAAGAAGTAGTCTTTTGACTACTTAATTTTGCAAGAGGGAAAGAAAAACACCGTCGCATCGGTGTTCCTCTTGTAATTATTTTTGACTTACAGGAGTAAGCCGTTGAATAGGCTTCCCTCTACTTTTATTATATACAACATTTTTTATTTTATCAAGAAAAATGTAAAATTATTTTTTACAAATATTTAAATTAGTTACCAACTTATTGTTGGTATTTTTTACTATTGCAAATATTATTTTTTTAATATAAAATATTTAAAGAAAGTAAGCTGTCTTAAGGTTTCGTTTTATGACGAAACGATAGCTTACTTTTTCTTTTTTGACTAACCATATTAAATATTTATCTTTTTTTTGAATATTTTTATACTTACCATCAATAGCAATTGTCATATTTTTTTGATATTTATAAAAAAAATCTATAATATAGTTAAAGAAGTAAAAAACGATGTTGATGTGTTGCCTTTTAGGTTTAACGTGCAAAGTTTTTTCTTCTTTTTTATTTAACTTATACAAACGTAAATTTTACAATACTAACATTGAAGTTAATTTACTTTTTTGTTTTATTGTTTACATCTTAGATGGAACTGATATAAGGCTCAGTAAACTGTAAATTTAATACATAAATAAATTGAGTTATATCAATCAAGTAGAAACAATCATCTTTTTCCAAATTTAGTTAATCATAAAAACAATGTAACTACGTATAGAATTGAACAATCAATATCCGCTCATAAATGGCGTCACTCTTTAGCTACTGAGCTAATGAATAGTAATATACCACTTAAAGAAATACAAAACGTTTTAGGCCATACGGAGTTAAACACGACACAGAAGTATTTGCATAGCAATCAAGAAAAAACAAAAAAGGACATTCTAAATGTCCTCTCATTGCAAGAGATGTGAGTGTTTCTCTCATATCCTCAATCTATAAAAATAGCTTAGCTGTCTAATTTCATTGGAGCCTTAACTTTTCTTATATTCGAAAAATTATACTCCCAAGATTGATTAAATCAACTAGATAAATTATATATAAATTGTTATTAAAATTCAAGCCAATCATAGAAAAAATTTAGGTAAAATGATATAATAAAGGATATTATTACAATTACTTTCAAATTATGTTTATACGTGGGGTGAAAATAAAATGAGAGATTTTTTAGAAAATTTTCCAACTGAAGAAATTGAAATATTGGATAATCTTGGTAATCAGGTTACAAAAGTTAAAGGATTATTTGGAAAAGAAGGGTTAACTATAACCAATGTTTCTATTCCAATTGTTGAAGGTGAATATGTACTTAGAAAATTACCTAATGAAATAAATGAAAAATATATAATTATAAATAGTAAGTATAATAAAGGACATGGCAAAATATGTGATTTTTATAAATTGAAATTGCAAAAAGAAGGTTTAAAAGAAGGTTTATTAGTTAAGGAAAAATATGAGAAAAATGTAATTACAAATAATTTTTATAATTGTGAAAAAGTAAATATTGACTCAATAGATAATACCATAAATGTAAAATTAAATAATAATGAAAAAGAAATATTAAAAAAAATAGAACAAATTATTGATAATATTCAAAATAATAAAGAAAATCGAAAATTATTCGAAGAAATGTGCAACAGTATAGGAAAAAAGAGTTTTGTAGAAAAATATCAGTCCTTCATATCATCAATGGCTGATCATATCACGATTTTGTCACCTTTTATTCCATTTCTAACATCGCTAATCAATAAATGAGAGGAAATTTATAAATATGCCATTGCCTAAAAATCAAAGAATATATGCAATACAAAATGAAATAATAATGAAAAAATGGGATTTTAAAGAAAATGAAATAGAAGGATTAGACCCAAGTAAATTAACACAAGGTTCTCATATAAAAGCACATTTTATCTGTCCTGAATGTAAGAATAAATGGATTGGTTCAATTAGAGATGCCGCAAAATATAATGGATGTCAACTTTGTATGAAAAAAGCTAGATCAATAAATAATATTAAGTCAAAAATAATGGTAAAATGTTCACTTTTTATTAGTAATCCTGAATTGAAAAAAGAGTGGGATTACGAAGGAAATAACAAAATTAAATTATACCCTGAAAATGTAATGGCTGGCAGTCCTAAAAAAGCCCACTGGATTTGTCCGTTAAATCATAAGTTTGAAGCGTATATTAGTAATAGAGCTCTAAAACATACAGGATGTCCAATTTGTATGGGGCAAAAAGTTTTAAAGGGATTTAACGATTTAGAGACAACTCGACCGGACTTATTAAGTGAATGGGATTATCAAAAAAATGATAAAATAGGTATAACACCACAAAATGTTATGAAAGGTAGTCATGTTTTAGTTCACTGGATTTGTCCATTTGGGCATGAATATACAAAGCAAGTAAAAGAAAGATGTGCAGGACATGGATGTACAATCTGTGCTAAAGAATCTCAAACATCGTTTCCAGAGCAAGCAATATTTTATTATATTTCTAAAAAATTTCCAGATATAAAAAATCGTTATGGAAATCCAGAAATAGATATATTTATTCCAACATTAAACTTTGGAATTGAATATGATGGCCTTTTTGCACACAAAAATAAAAAAGATAAAGAAAAAATAAAAGACAAAGCAATTAAATCAAAGGGGATTAATCTGCTTAGGATAAAGGAAGTAATTGAAGAAAAGAATGATGATAAAAATGTAATATATTGTGTAAGCAATTCAAATAATACTTTTATGAATGATGTAATAAATAAAATTGAAAAAATAATAAATACAACATATTCATTGAATGTAAAACTTAAACCTAATATAGAAAAAGACAGGATAATAATTGAGAAGCAATATTTTTCACTAAGAAAAGAAAATAGTATTGTGGATAAGAGACCTGACATAGCTAAAGAATGGGATTATATTAAAAATAGCACAATAAAACCAGAATATATATCATGTGGGAATAGCAGAAAATATTTTTGGATATGTTCTAAAGGACATAGCTATCAAGCTTCCCCTAAGCATAGATGTCATGGAACGAATTGCCCATATTGTGCTCTTAAAATATTTAAATCAGGAATTAATGATATAAAAACATTATATCCAATGGTTGTTAAAGATTGGGATTACAAGCAAAATTTAAAAATGCCAGAAGATGAAATTGCTATTTTAAGTCATAAATTTTATTGGAAATGCCCCAAAGGTCATTCGTATATAGCAACCCTTAGAGCAAAATTTAAAAATACAAAGTGTACTATATGTTCTGGAAAACAAATATTAATTGGGTATAATGATTTGAAGAGCATTAATCCTGATTTACTAAAAGAATGGGACTATCAGAAAAATGATATTCCACCAGAAAGTTATACTTATCTCAGCAATAAGAAAGTTTACTGGATATGTCAAAAGTGCGGATATAAATGGAAAGCTACTATATGCAATAGACCTAATTGTCCAAACTGCAAAAAAAATATGTTACTAATAAATGTTTATTCCATACAAACAGGAGAATTACTTGATTCATATAATGGAATAGTAGAATTATGTAAAAATTTGAATATTAATTATAAACGTCAAAGGGGAAATATTACCTCAACATGTAAAAGAAATCAAAAAACACTTAATCATAAATATATTTTAAGATATCAAAAGGATGATGAGTTTGTTGGAATTAATACGAATGAGGAACGTCTAAAAAAAATACAAAATTATATAAATAATAATATTTAAGAATTGAATTTAAAAAATATTAAAAGACAACTCTAAGTCACAACGACCTAGAATTGTCTTTTTCTTTTTGTATATCTTTATCAAAATTGTTAATATTATCTTGCATAGATTTTGCTCTTTCTTTTATGATTTTACAATATTTATTATACTTACGAAGTTCTTTGATTTTAGGCTGAATATTATTTATTTCAGCGAGTATTTTAGATTTATCTTCTTCGGTTTTAACTTTATGATATTGTTTCCAAAGGTTTTCTCTTTTGTCCATAAGATTTTTATATTCATTTCTGTTCATTAAAGAACAAGTATAACTGGTTATTTATTATAACCTTATGATGTTCAACATACGCTAGATTAGTATGTTCAACAATTCGTAAGCAACCTTCGTAGATTTTATATTTCTGCTTACTAAATTTGCAAGACCAATCGATTTTGGTTTTGAGTTCATCACTCATATTGATTTTCTTCTTAATTATTTTAATCATATCACATCACACCTTTCTTTGCAATAACGCATAAAAAAATCAACTATTACTAGTTGACTTAATCATTAACGTCACATTGGTGCGACGATTTTATCTTATGGAGCAGGTGATGAGAATCGAACACATAAAAAACTATTTTTTTGAAAACAAATTCTAGTTTATTTATGTAGTTTTCATTAAACAAGCCTTGCCAAAAACTGACAAATTTCGTTTACTTACGACTTTATATTACGTCAGTAATTATTATTTGTCAATATAAAATCTAAAAAAAGGAGCAAAAACTATCATGGAAAATCATTTCAAAGAAAATTTAGATTATCTAACACACGAAGAAAAATTTAATTGCAATGTAGCCGAACTTGCTAAAAAATTAAATATCACAAGACAATCAATTAGATATTATACAATTGGCAAAGCTAAGCCATCATTTGATAATTTAATTAAAATATGTGAAATATATGATATTACACCAACACAACTTATCGCTTGGAATTTACAAGAAAGTTTTAAAAATCATTGATATTTTTTAAAAAAATACAATCAATATCTTGTTTTTTTAAATGCATGATGCTAAAATATTAATGCTAGGAGAAATCCTGGCCAACTCAACATCATTAATGAAAATGACTGATTTTCTTGCTTTACAATTTTGTAAAGTTTTTGAAAAAATTGGTCATTTTTTATTTGTCTTTTGACGGGGTAATGGATACAAGACTTTAACTAATTATTAAAAATAAAAAATGGCTTAAGTAAGATATAATATTATACTTTTTGTATCTATTAGGGGGCTGTTAGTGCAGCCCCCTCTGACCTAGGTCAGACTTTTTTTGCCCGTTGGGCAAATTGTAAAGTTTTCATTAAGAATTACCAATATCTTTTTTATTCCTAATCAATCCAGATTGAAAGGATAAAATCAATATTAAAGGATCATCCATTGCTTTTTCTTTAATAGCCCTAAGGCCCTGGTCTTTTTTCTCCATGATATCCCCTCCTTTTTAGGATAGCATAAAGAATTTCTAAGTAAATAACAAGCTACTTTTCATGTAGTGCCATAAATGGCATTATTGACTTATAAATCCTTCATGCTTTTTTATTGATGCTGGAGGTGATACCATGAAGAAAAAAGAAAAAAAGACTCAAGCACCAGCACTGCTTAAGTCAATCTTAATAATCCTTGAGATTGTAAAAGTGATTCTAGAAATCATAAAAACTATCTTTCTCAAGTGACTATATTATAACAAAGTACTTGCAGCATTGCAAGTACTTTCCTCTTTTTTGGACCTTCACCCACAGTCCCCAGCATTCTCAATACAAATTGAAAATGCTGCCTTCTTTCATAAGCTTGCGATGTTCTTGTTGTTTCTTTAAAACACCATTCATCTTAGCTTCAAGCTTATCGCTTGCTTGTTCGATAGGATAGAAGCATTTTACTTCTACCATCTTATCATTAACTGGAGTCTCTTTTTCAAAGAGATCACCTTGACTATAATATAATATTCGGTAAATCCTTTGATACTCGTCAGTAAAAGATACTTGATAGTAAAGCATATCTAATAGATAAAGATCATCACCTACTAGTTCTTTACATAGCAACTCGTTTTTTATACTTCCATCTTCTTTTCTTGAATATCTTATTTCTAAGACTCTAAGCTTTAATACCTTAGATTCTAAACGTAAATAAATATTCCTTTTGAAGATATACTTTAATTTATCGTTTAATAATTCAATATCATCATTTATTGCATTCATTTTTACACCTCAACACTAAAATGGAAAAGTAAATTTATCAGTTAAGAACTGAACACGCTTCTTCATTTCATCCATTTTTTTATACACATCATCAAGAGACAATAATGTCATAGTGTGATTAAATCTATATTGATTTATTAATGCTAAATCATTGGCATCCAGAGGACGTTCTTCAAAATAATGGATCATCATTTCCATCTCATGAACAGCCCTGGCAATAGTTGGATCCATCCAATCATTACCATGTTCATCACGACAATAAGCATCAGCTAAATCAAAGATTAAATTCATTCGCGTCATAGAATAATCTCTCCAGCTCATCTTACGTTCAACATTACTGAATCTCTTTGGGCTTACTGAGAATTTTGTCTTTTGAACGTTATTTAAAAATAACAACCAAATAGCATCAGATTCCCATCTTGATTTATTAGTATCTTTTTTAGAAGGCTTTTTTAAATCAATCATTCCTCTTAATAATTCACATGCATAAGCACCAATTTCATCAAGTTCATTATCAAGAATAAAATAAGAAAGCTCTGCAGCCTTTTGTTTAAAAAAACGCATTTCAAATCTTATCCAATAATCACCCTCAAAATTCTCATGACGTACAATACGCTCCGCCTTTTTATCATAAACACAAAGAATACGATCAGAAGAATCACTGCCTAAATAAACTGTAGTACCTTCTGAAATTTCAAAACGTGGAGTAGCACCTTTACCTTTCCATATTGAAGTGAACTCTCCAGTTCTTATTTTTTTAAGGAAATAAGATTGTGTTAATGTATCTCCACTTTTATCATCAATAGCTATATCACAACGTGTGGCACGTCCTTTTAAATCTAAAAGGATATATCTAAATAATGCAATATAATCATCAAAGCCATGAGCTTCTATTTCCCTGCAGCCTGAACCTTTTAGCTCAAGCTGTGCTGAATAATAAACTTCTTCCTTCTCATTACCCTTAGCATCAACCTCAACAACCTTCATCTTAGTAGCTTCACCGCCATACCTAAACCTAACATTTACACCCATTATAAATTCTTGATTGTAATTATTAAAAGTATAGTTCTGGTGATGCAATTCATTTTCAAAATCAAAATTAAATAATTGACATAATTCATACATAACTTGATTAGCTTTATTTATATAATCTTTCCCAAGAGGAAAAGTAAATGATAAATAATCAAAATGTATTTCTAATTTAGAATCCATACAAATCAAAATCACCACCATTTGTTGATGAAGAATCATCTTTATTAAATTGTGCATTAATCAGTTTATCATTAAAATGTTGATGCACATTTTTATTATAAAATTCAAAGCCAGGAGAAAGACTAGGCCATGAAGGAATATTTTCAAGATTTAAGGCTTGCTGCTCCTTCTTACTTTTAATTTCTTGGAAGAAATTATAATACTGACAAGACTCATAAAGTTTAGAACCTCTATGAGAAAGCTCACAAATGTTTATAGACCATTTTAACAAATCACCATGGTCAAAGTTATCATCATATGTAAAAGTGCCTGTAAACTTAATATATTGGAAATTATCAAAATATGAGTATAGTTTATCAAATAAATTTGCAGTGCCTTTAATAATTAAATACATAACATTAACATCATTACGCTTAATTGTCATAGGCTTATACCTCATAGAATGCTTTTCTACGGGCTTTTTACTACTTCTGTAATCTCTAATCAATCTATGACAAAAGTTATCTACAGACACAACAGGACGTCGTAATAAGCTAATCCAAAAAGGATACTTATATTGCTTATTATCAATTCTAATAATTATTTCAGATACATCTCTTATACGCTTAATTAATTGGTCTTTAGATTGATAATCACCAAACACCTTTACATGACGTTTACAAATATGGGACAACATTGCAAAGAACGCTGATGTTCAATCATCACTTACCTCACCTCTTGAATCATGTGAATTAAATTCCTTATCCATTTCATACATGGTTAAAACTTCATAAGGCTCATGATAAAGCTTCATATCCTTCTGATACCATCTTAAAGAATCATAATCTAAAGCGTGTGAATAGGTTATTTCATCATTTTCTTCGTAATAAGGTTCTACAATACCTGAAGATGATGAAATCATACAACCCCTAACAAATAAACGATAAAAAGTATCTATAAATCCAGCATCTCTTAAGAACAAAGGCTCGAGCTTATTGTATAGATCATCACATTCCTTAATTATTCCTGGACATGATTTTACAATATCATCCATTTCATCTTTAGAAACTAAATTGAATATCATACGACATTTTAAATGAAATAAAGCTGCATTAAATAAAGGATAATCAGCTTCCACTTGTAGCAAAGCCTCTTCAAGGTCCTGGATAAACAATTCTTCAGCATCTAATGAAAAAGTAGTTATAGATAAAGACTTACCTGCAGAAGGCTTACCAGTCACAAGATTAAGAACACCTGTTTCACACGCAACAAGAGCCAATCTATGATTTTTATTTTTTCTAAGCTTCTTCTTAGATAGAGAAATTGCAACAAAATAAAATACAACTAAAGCAATAATTATATTTTCAAAAATAGAATTAGATTTAATAAATTTAATTACAAGAACTACAACAAGCTTAATTAGGCTAAACAAGAATTTATGTGATGTAAAAGTCACAAGTGAAATTACATATTTAACAATATAAACGCCTGCCTCAAAAATAATGATAGAACCATATCCACTTGCAAAAAACAAAATAATTGAAAGGATTATAATTTCTTTTTTATACTCATTCCAGAAGTTCTTAATAAATTGCTTAAAATTAACTGCAAAAGCATTTAAACGATTACACAAGCCAATTATCTTCCTAGCCATAAAAGACGTTTTATAGCTAGGATTTTGGCCATTAAAATACATTGCAAGTAATATCCACATAATAGCAATAAATTGAATAACAAACACTGCATAAAGTAAGAAATTTGATATAAATTTAAAGATAGCTTTAAATGCATTACAAATACCACTCCATAAATTACTCCAGGATGTAAAAGCATGTCCTAATGATTTAAAGAAATTACCTAAACTTGATGTAAATGATTTCCACATTTCTAAAAATGTTTTAGAAGACTCAACAGGATCTTTTACTGAGCCTGAAGAAATCATTCCTTTTACACGTTCATAAACATAAATAAAGTTTGGAGTAAATATGTATACCAAGCACAAAGATATTACAAGCAATACCAATATAAACAAAATCTTTCTTTTCATATTCCACCTCAACACCAGGTATCTAAAATAGATACCAATTTAAAGCAAAGTATCCAAAATAGATACTACTTTTTCTTAGCTAGTTGAATCTTTTCACCTAGCTTATAGCCAAGATATGATGCATATAATACAAGTATTGCAGCACCAGCAACAGCTAATAAAATCTTAACCAAATTATTCACCTCTAAAAGCCCTAATTACTTTTATAATTTGTCTAACAACAAAGCATACAAAAAATACAATAATAGCTATACTTCCAAGCGACATTATCATTTTCATAAATGAATTAAAATCAGTAGGCAAAATACTTAACATTTTAATCACGCTTTCTAAATACATTGGCAACAACAGATACAATTTGAATTACTAAGATTAAAATACCGACACCAACTGTAACTGAAAAGAAAACATTTAAAAAATCTAAAAGCTTATCAAAGAAATTCTCATCATATTTAGTAGGTCGATTTTCTGTTGGTGTTTCATCTTTTAAGTCACCATTTTTATCTTTTCCGTAAATTAATCCATCATCTTTTGTACCATAATCTTTATCACGATTATTACCATTCATATCAAAGACATGATCAACACCATCAATATTTTCAATATGAAGACCGTCTTTATAGCATGATCCAGTAACTATTTCATCTTTTACTTGATAAGTAATTGTTAAAATATCAAATGTTTCAGCTGGTATTTTAATACCAAATCCCCACTTATAAAGATTATCTGCATTAGCTGATTTCTTTAAAACACCATTCTTATTTGAACCATTAAACATTATTGAAAATGCACTTGCAAATGAATTGCCAATAGTTGCATCTTTTACGTTTAATGTTGGTGCATATTTAACACCATTATATGTATATCGACAATGTACTGAAGTTGCATTAGTTATAGCTTTACCAGATTTCTTTTCTTTTAAATAGAACTCAACAATTGAATAATTTCCTCCAATTGGTGCCCAGTGATGTGACATTGTTTTATCAGCTTCAACTTGAACACTAGTTAAATTTGATACATATCTAAATACTACATCTTCTTTTGAAGTGTCATAAAATTTAGATCCTACATAATATCCATTAATCTTATAAGTCATTGTTCCACGAGCTTTTAATCCAAATGCATTTGTTTTAAATATAGAAATATTATTAACATTATCATGTTCAACAAATTCAAGTGGTACTGTTTCATTATTAAGTTTTATTTGTGATAACTTGGTATTAAATCTACAATTAATATATGAAAAATAAATCTCATTTTCATTTGCATCATATCCCTTCCAAGCTTCTTGATATAAAGGTAAATCAATATTAGAATTATCTTTTCTATCATCATCAGTATAAACACTATTATAAGTTTGTGAATAACTTAACGAATTTGTTTTAATAATCGTATTAGTATGATTACTATTTGTATAAGAACGATATGAAATGCTTTCTGTTTGATAAACTCTTTTTTCATCTAAATTTAAAACATTAGCTTCTAATCTTAACTTAATAATGTTATGATAAGTATCATTATCTCCAATTAACAAGCGATCAGAATAAATCATTATCATTTCACGATTAACCCATGTATCACCAATTTTTTCCTCAGGATCAGGACCTCTAGTATAATCATCAATAACAGCATCAAATTTACTTTGATTATTTAAATTCATTTTTAGATTAAAACAAACAATAGTATTATCTAAGCATTGATTATACAAATATATATAATTAACTATATATCCATTACTTTCTGTATAATTTTCAGCTATATAAACAACTTGCCATTCATCCTTACCATCATTATTTGATTGATAATCATAAATACTCATTCCAAATGCTTTAAAATCATCTTCTATTGAAGTATCATTATTGACTTCATATGAAGGCAAATTATATGCATTTACTGTTGAATTAAATAATATTGCAAGCATTATTAATATTCCTATCATCAAGCTAGTCAATATTATTTTCATACGAAAACTAAACTTAGAATTCTTTTCTTCCATTTTTTAACCTCCTTAAATAATTAAAAGTGAACAGATTATCCTATTCACTTTTAACCCCTATAAAATTTATCGTCTATAACGATAATATCCCTTACACTTACATTGTAGTTTTTTAATTATCACTATAATAATTAATAATACAAGCAACGCACAAATACAAGATATTGCAATAGCAAATCCTTTTGAATGAGTATTTACAAATCCTTTTGTAGAATCCCAAATGTTTTTTAACTCGGTTCCCAAGTTTGAACCTTCATCTGGATTTACTCCTTCACCAATTGCTGGTGCATCTGTTCCACTTTCTACAACATCTAATATTAATCCCATTAATTTATTCATAATTAGTTATAACCTCCATTTAGAAAATTACAACTCAACATTCATTAATTAAAATATATAATTAGTTTCTTCAACAACTAATTCTTCAGCTTTAACATTATCTCCAGAATTTAAATTCTTTAACAAAAATAATGAAAAAGACAAAAGCGAAGTTACAAGTAAAAAAACTAAAACCATTTTAATCTTTTTCACTATATCACCTCATTTTTTTTAGAAAATGAATGATGTATCATTTAAACTAAGTGAAGTTGCTGTTAGCTTACTTTCAAAATCAACCATATAGTTACAGCCAGCATATTCGTAAGATGATATTGACTTATAATTAGTACCTGAATAATCAAAGTGATATTTTACAAAAGCACTTCCATGACATTCTTGATTTATCAAATAAAAAGCTTCTCTTGCTGATTTATAATTTAAAGAAGCATAATTTGCCTCAATAAATTGACCAAAGGTTGTTGTAGGACTCACTAAAGGATTATTATAAGCCTCAATAAAATAAGGAACATCATCTGGAATTCCTTCATCATCACTTAAAGAGAGCCCAACTTGATCAATAACAACCTTACCTTGTAAAGTACCACCAGTAACAGTACAAGCTCTAAAATGATTACTTACTTTTTCAGCTATAGATGAAATCACTGTATCAGCATAAATACAATCGAGATCCAAATAACCAGAATACTTAAGTTCTCTACCTAAATAATCTAATGTACATGACTTAGATAAATTAGATCCATCAACGGTCTTTGCGGTTAAAGAAATTTTATTTGTCCATTCCTTTAAAGATTGTAAAGTAACCGTATGAGTATCAGTCGAAATTGACATCTTAACATAATCAGTAACAGTACCATGATTAGCACCATCTTGCCAAGCAAGAGTCCAGGTAAGTTTTTTGTTAGCAGTATTTTCAGGAAGCACACTACATGTAACATTTAAAGTATTATTACTAGTTGCGACTTTAGAATATCTTGTAAAAGTAATTTGCTTTGGCATCTCATGTACCGCATCATTATCACCAGCTTCTACTCCATCAATTATAGGTGTACCTGGAGTCAAATCCTCAATATCATCTACATTTTGACGATTAGAAACAATTTCAGAAATACCCCAAGTAGTACCAACAATTGTACAAACACCTAATACACCTAAGCCTGCACCAATTAGTGCTTTTTTTAATTTTATATTTTTAAACATTTCACAAAACCCCTTCTATTTTTTTAATTAATATTCATAATCAGCATAAAGATCATCAATTGACTTTGCTTTTGATTTACTAAACTCAATCGCATTCTTTACATCAACACGATTTCCATCTTTTATTTCACTTGAAATTAAGAACAAGCTCTTATTCATTGCAAAGCATTTACTAATGAAATTGTTTTGATTTCTACCAAATTTAATGGCCTTAATAACAGCACCTGGAAGTGAAATAACAGCCATTACATACACTGAATCATTCTCATTTCTTCCTAAATAGAAACATCCTTTAATATTTACATTTCTACTTGAATTTACAGGTATTTTCTTTAAGAAATTATCAGCACATAAATTCACATTTGAAACTTCATCCTCAAGTAATGAGAAAGTCACTGGTAATTCAAAATCATCATTAGTCACAATCTTAAAAACAAAGCTATAAAAGCTATCAGACACACTACTACCTTTTCTATGAGAAATAGTACATTTAATTGGTTGATAAATCTTATTATTTTCCTCTACTACTTCTCCAGTAGCTTCATTAACTTTTACACTTTCGGTTTTTACTATCTTTTCATCCTTAACTGCTGTATTTAAATTTTTGTTTTCCATTTTATTTTTCCTCCACATTATCATCATCTATTTTTTAGTATTAAAGACGATCCATACCATCCATGGCATCTTTTTTACTATTTTCTACCTCATACTTATCAAGCTTACGAGGTATATTATTTGTACCTTTTCTTTTATTTGTTTTTGCAGCAGGTACAGTTGCAAACTTTTCTTTATTGGCTTTCCATACTTCAGTAGCATCTTTTCTTGCTGCTAAGTATCCCATACGCCAGGAAGCTCCATTTGAAGTTAAAGGCTCATTTTTAATAGTTGTTAAATCATTACATAGTCTTTTCTTACTTCTTAGTTCTTGTGCGTACTTTTTAGCCTTTTCAGAAGGATTAAGTAATTTAACCATAATTATCTACGAGTTCTTTTCTTAGCCCTAGACTGAACACCATTCTTTTTACACCAAGCTTTTGCACTATCTGAACGAGCACTTAAATATCCAGCACGATATGCACGTTGACCTGGAGTTAAACATTTAGCTTCACCATTTTCATCAAATTTTGGTTCAAAATTATTAGTATGAGCTATATCAAATTTAAGCTCAGCAGCATATTTTGCACCTTTCTCTGATGGATTCAATAAAGTAATCCTATTACCATTTTTTGTTACATATTCTTTTGCCATATTTTAACCTATCCTTTTTTTTATTTTTGCTATTGCAAATATTATTTTTTTAGCATATAATATTTTTAGAAAAGTAAGCTGTTCGAAATTTCGTTTTCTAAACGAAATAATAGCTTACTTTTTCTTTTTAATCGATTCAATCAAAGGTCTATCATCTCTTCTAACATAATAACCTTTGAGCTCATGTTTCCATCCAAAACCTCTATGGCCTGCAACAACAGGATTATTAATTACATAAGTTTTATCACGTGTTTTTGGATTAATGCTATATTTTAATTTAGTTCTACCTTTTCCATCTTTAGATGTAAAACAAACGGCTTTATATTTATCATCATTTATATCTCTAGCATAAACTAATGAAGGGTGACCACCATTACGGTCATGATGAATATAGAATCGATTAAGCTTCATATATGCTTTTTTATTTTCTTTTTGAATACAATCAACCCCTTTTTAATAAACTGACAAGCCACCTATGGTGGTATACCACATGAAAACATTTAAATCACATTCCTTTCATTTATTGTAAATAACATACAACTGGCAAATTTAAATTCCAGGTATTAAACATAAAGCTCCTAAATGGATCTACTTTTATATTTGCAACTCTTATTTCCATTTCATTAGGATTGAATTCAACCTCATCTGCAGCTACAGGATCAAACTCTAAATTATTATCTCTTAAAGCTTTTCTTTTGGTGTCATCCTACTAGCTACTATCTGATGTACTTTTCCTTTAAATCTTAAAGTTGCAGTCACATTAATCATCGTCTTCATTTTGCTCATCACTTTCATAATTTTTATTTTCTTCAAAATATTGACGATGTTCACTAATTAATTCTTCTTCAGGAACATGTGATAAAGCTTCAATACCTAATATTTTTGACAAAGGGTATTTATCTTTATAATGCAAATACAAATTAAACATACTAAATCCAAACCATCTATACTGGCCAATTTCAGCATATTCATTATTATTATTTTTTTTATAAACTCTAGCAGTAACAGCCGGATTATACCCAACATCAAATTCAAATCCTATTTGATAAGATACGTTTTTTATAAAAAGACCGTCAAAATCAAGAGTATCTAATAAACAACCATCTTTTTCATCAAATTCAATAGTACCTGAATTAAATTTAAATTTAGCGGTTGGACAAAACTTATAAATTCCTTTTATCACATATATTAATTTTTCAAATGAATATAAATTTACAACTTCATTGTATTTATCATAAAAAGTATCTAAATCAGATAAACTAAATCTACTAGTTGCTAATTCATGCTTTAAACGTTTTAGTCTTTCTTTTTCGAAAGCTTTTTTATTTTCTTCTTCAAGCTCGTTTTGATATTCTTTAATTTCATCATTTAATTTACTAGTAAATTCTTTTTTCTTTGAAGGTATTAATCCATCAGCATAATCCTTAAAATCAACATCCATATAAAATGGAGAAATTATTCTAATATTACCTTCAGTATATACATAAGCTTCAATACTCATTTTAAATTTTTCTAAGGTTGCATTAAAATCAATTTCCATATAATAACATGAATTTTCCGCTTTTCTTGTAGATGCGAGTTTTAATTCAACAGGTTCTTTCTTACCAGGATATTTATATGAAGTCGAATTACACAAGTCATTTATTAATCTTACTAATGCTCCTCTTGGATATGCTGGATCTAGTTCATTTTCAAGTTGCTCCTTAGCTTTTAGATATGCTTTATTTTCTCTAATGGCCTTTACTGACATTGTTGGCTTAAATTCTTTAATCTTATCTTCCGGAACAGCTACAAGCTCCACCAGTTGCGACATATTATAATCTTTATATTCAGGCTTAAGTTCAATATAATAAGTATTAAATGAATCATCATCTGAAATATTTGCAAACTTACGATATATCGCAATAAACTTATTAGCTGTATTTCTTGAAAAACCATATTCACCTTCTATAAATTCTTCAAAACTTTTATAATCAAGCTGTTTATAGTATTCTTTTTTTACTACATAATCAAATAGTTTACCTAGTTTTAAATAATTGTCTCTAACAGTATTTATACATTTATCAATTTGATTTCTAATATCATTAAACTCACATGAAGCTTTATAATCTTCTATTAAATGACCGACGTCGGTACATCAGTTGATACAACTTCTGTATCAATTACCTCACTTTTTTTCATCAACATTCACCACCATTAATCTTATTGAACAAATAATCTGATAGATTAAATGCTACATTTTCATATTTAGAAAAAGCTTTATTTAAATCTTTTACATTCATACACACATGAACACATTGTCTATTCCAATAATTAATTTCTTCTAAAGTAAACAATGAAATATATTCTTTATCACGTGAATAGCCATAACCATTTTCGGTCCAAAATTCTATCTTATTTTCTCTTTTCCTGGCAATTACATATAAATTATCAAGCAACATTATTTAAAGCCTCCTGAAGCATCTTTTGTACTTCTTCTAAATATACATCTACAGGAACAAATAAAGCTCCACATTTCTTAAGGACATCAATCATTGGTACTTCTCTTGTAATACGTTGACCAAAGCAAATATAAGAATCTAAAGGATCATCTGGTTTATTACTTAACATAAAAGCTTCCTGAAAAGTCATTACACTAGCTTCTCTAAATATACTTGTCCATTTATTTCTTTTATAAGTTAAATATTCTATCTTATGATTAGGATTAAACCTAACTGCAATATAAATATTACTTGAATCTTTTGAATACTCTTCTTTCAATGCTTTAATTCTTTTCTTTTTACTAAATAACATTTTTAAACACCTCATCATCAACATCAAATTTTTTTTATTATTTCTCTTATATAACTTGTAAATGGAACTGCTACTTAATTATATCTTCTAAGATATTTATCTAAATTATTAACATCATTACAAATTACTGTCTTTTTTTCACTTGCACAAAACATTTTAGTAAATGTATTTGCATCCTTAATTTCTTCTGAAAAGAATACTTGATTTTTAGTCATAAATAATTTCTTATTTTTGACCATTCTTATGATTATATATAACTCATTCGTGGTACATCACCCCGAATTTCTTCCAATAATTATTTAAATCTTTATATATCAACATTTCTTTATTAGAATATTGATATATTTCTAAAGCACGTTCTAATGCTTTAAGCTTAACATCAAGAGAATACAAGCCTCTATGATATTGCCAAGAATCAAACACAACATGCCAAGCCCAATAAACACCCTGATAAAACTCATATTGCTTTAAATCATGATCATTTATTGTTTTTTCAATTTTCTTTTCTATATCAAGTCCAGGTATCATTGATTTTAATTGCTTATCTGTCATCTTATCATAACAATAAACAATTCCCTGGGCCCAATACGGTAACATCCCTGTAAGTTCTTTTTCCATCTTTTCATCAATTATCATTTTTATCACCTCATCATCATCAACTTTTAACAAAAAATCTAAGCAGTCAATTTCCTACACCAAAGGGAAAATACGAAAATGTATTCAATTGGCTGCTTACTAAAATTTATATTTGCGGGGGGAGTGCTAAATATAAATTTCTTTTTTGTTTGACATTTAAAGCAAATAGCTTTATAATATCACCATAGAAATAAAACAGTTAACCATTTTATGTGTGTTACCTTTATAGGTGTACGTGCTCACGCGTTTTATTTCTTTTTTTATTTGACTTTTACAAAAATAAATTTTATAATACTACTAAAGAAGTAAAATACGATTCTGGTGTGTTGCCTTTTAGGTTTAACGTGCGAAGTTTTTACTTCTTTTTTTGTTTTCTTTTTTCAATTAGTGAAGTAACATAATCATCATCTTGTTTAGACAATTTCATATTTTTAATTATGTAATCACTATATTGGTCTTTATTAGCACTTTCCATTTGTTTTCTAATATAACTATCCCTTTTATCATTTTTATTTGGATTTGAATCTAAAAGATGATTCTTATGTTTTTTACCTTTTACATCTTTATGAGTAAAACCAAAAGAATAATAATTTGTATTAGTTTCACCAACAATATAATTAGGATGCCTAGAAACAACATTAACATTATTTACTTTCTTAACACATCGTCTATCTCTAAAATGACGATCACTTTTATTTTCGTAAAAGCCATCACTATCAGTTCTACGATTTACTTTCAAATTGTTAAAACTTCTTTTCTCTCTTTTAAACATCTTATAACTTCCATTCTTTTTCTTTAGTTATCACCTCAACATCAACATTTTACAAAGTGCTAGTTTTAATGTTATAATGGCCTTGGAGGATATTTCCTCCTGACAAGGTACGTTTAATATCCTCACAACATGCGGTAAAGGAGAACTAAACATATGACCGACAAAGATTTAATAAAACTAGCTAACATTTTGAAAGGAGAAAATATTGATAATCTTTTAATAACAGATGCTTGGAATAATTATATTTCTGCTGCACCTCTTACTTGCAGGGAAGAAACTATTAAATATTATAAGCATGAGTGGAGTTATGCATTTAAATATATCACTTCAAGAAAACTTGTTTTCTTAAGAGAAATTGATATTAATTTCTTAACGCAGCTCCAGGTTCATTACAAGAATTTAGGATATTCAAATACATCCATCAATAAATTCACCGACATCATCAAGATTGTCTACCGATTTAATTTTGTACATGGTTTTATTTCAAGTGATCCAATCAAAGATATTAAAAAGCTTAAAGAACAAACCCCTGAAACGATTACAATTGAAGATAAGACACGTGCTAAAATCTTAAAGTACTTAGATACTCTTGATAACAAGGATATTTTCAATCTAAGAAACAAGCTTATTATTTATATCTTAGATGAAACTGGTGTAAGACTTAATGAACTTCTACACATTAAAACTAAAAATGTAGATGTAGAAAACAATACCATTTTTTTGGAATTCACCAAAACAGGTAAGTCTAGAGAGGTTTTCTTCTCGGAAAAAACAAAAGGACTTATCAAGCAATATCTTGCTGCGATAAATCCTTCAATGTATTTCTTCCAGGATCTTGTTAATTATAAACCTATGACAAGAGTCTCAGTTTACAAGCTCCTTGATAAAGTTAAACGAGTCTTAAAAATTGAACAATCAATTACACCTCACAAATGGAGGCATATTCTAGCGACTAACCTAATGAACAATAATTTACCAATAAAGGAGGTTCAAACAGTATTAGGGCACACTCAATTGACAACAACTCAACGATATCTTCATTCTAATCAGAAGAAAACAAAAAAGGACGTACTAGACGTCCTCAAAAAAACTAAAGATTAATATGTGACTAAAATTCACATCACCTTTATCTATAAAAAACAGCTTAGCTGTCTAATTTCATTGGAGCAGGTGATGAGAATCGAACTCACGTAGTCAGCTTGGAAGGCTGAGGTTCTACCATTAAACTACACCTGCATAAAGAATGGTCGGAAAGACAGGATTTGAACCTGCGACCTCCTGGTCCCAAACCAGGCGCTCTACCAAGCTAAGCTACTTTCCGATCTTGACAAAATTGCACTTAAAATTATATCAAATCTCATTTGCAATGTCAATAGAAAATTATAAGATATTTTAAAAGATGGCGCACCGTAGAGGACTCGAACCCCTAGCCTTTTGGTCCGTAGCCAAACGATCTATCCAATTGATCTAACGGTGCAAAAGTTGGCGGTTCGGACGGGACTTGAACCCGCGATCTCCAGTGTGACAGACTAGCATGTTAACCACTACACCACCGAACCAATTTTATAAATTACTACTAAATTACTTGCAGCTCCTATATGTTACCATAACTAAAACTGATTTGCAAGAGTTTTTTTATAATTTTAACAAAAAGTTTTCCTAATTTACCTGTAATATAAATTTTTTACATTATTTTTTCATATAAAAATCTTTTCCTTTTTTTGAAAACTTATTTCAAATAAAAATAACAAGGAGGGATATCCCTCCTTAATTATCATTACTTTAATCTATCAATAATAATATGTGCAGCCTTTTTACCATCAACCATACTTCTTACAACAGTATCTGCACCTCTTACAATATCTCCACCAGCTAAAATACGTTCGTCAGATGTTGTAATTCCATCGTTTGATACAATATATCCTGAGTTAAGCTCAATTCCAAACTTCTCAGTTAAATTCTTATCTGGAGACTGACCAATTGCTACAATTACATTATCACATTTAAATTCTTCATATTTTCCTGAGCCAACCGGACTTCTTCTTCCTGATTCATCAGGTTCTCCAAGTTCCATAATTTCACATTTAATAGCTTTTACCTTACCATTTTCTGTAATAATTTCAACAGGATTATGTAAGAAATTAAATGAAACACCCTCTGCCATTGCATCATCAAGTTCATCCTTTGAAGCAGGTGCCTCCTCTAAACTTCTTCTATATACAACAACCGTCTTATCAGAGCCAACTCTTTGGCTTGTACGGCAACAATCCATTGCTACATTACCAGCTCCTACAACATAAGTAATTCCTTGAAGTTTAACACCTTCACCCTCGCCATAGGATTCTTTCATATTTACAGCCTTCAAGAAATCACCAGCACTATACACGCCCTTGGCATCTTCACCAGGTATTCTAAGTGATTTATATTTACCAAGTCCACAGCCAATAAATACCATATCATAATCATTTAATAATTCACTAGGAATAGCTTCATGCTCAGTTACATAATTTACACCCATTCGCTTAGTAAATTCAATATGCTCATTTAATAACTTTTTAGGAAGACGATATTCAGGTATACCATAGCTCATTACCCCACCTAAATGCTTTTCTCTTTCATAGACGGTGGCGTGAATTCCATTTTTTACAAGTTCAAGTGCACATGAAATTCCTGCTGGACCTGAGCCAATAATAGCTACCTTCTTATCACTCCACGTAGTTACAGGTTTTAATTCAATTGTTTTATTTTCCATTACATAACGCTCTAGTGGTCCTACATGAACAGGGTCTTGTGTTTTCATCTTATTACGGATACAATTTCCAATACATTGCTTACGATGATCACATACACGTGAGCAGATTGGCGATAAATTAGTACCATCCATTAAAATCTCATATGCACCATTCACATCATCATTTTTTAAGCAAGCAATAAATTCATTTATTCTCAATCCTGCTGGGCAACCATTCTTCTTACAAAATGGCACCTTACAGTTTAAGCATCGTGAAGCTTCCTTTATTGCTTCATCATGCGTATATGTTCTTGTTACTTCTTTAAAATCTAACATCTTATTCACCTAATATTCCTTTATTTACCATATATAAATCACAAAGCCCAATTGCACACATAGCTTCAAGCACAGGAAGTGCTCTTAATATGATTGCTGTATCATGACGGCCCTCAATTAAAAGGCTTTCAATCTTATCAGCCTTAAAATTATAAGTATTTTGTGCAACACCAATTGATGGTGTGGGTTTCATCATAATTCTTAACTCAATATCATTTGAATTCGTAATTCCACCATTAATTCCCCCATTATTATTCGTTTTCGTTTTACCAAACCTATCAATGTATGGATCATTAAATTCTGACCCATATAGTCCAACTCCATCAAAGCCAACACCAAATTCAACACCCTTTACCCCACCTACAGAAAATAAAAGATGGGATAAAACTGATTCGACACTGTCAAAATAAGGTTCACCTAATGCAGCTGGTACACTAGAAATAGTAATTTTTACAATTCCCCCAACACTATCATGCTTATCAATTGCTTCTTCTAAAATAGACCTAAATTTAGACTCATCAGTACTACCATTTAGATTAACAATTTTCGTATTATATTTAAGTGGTAATATCTTTTTAGCAATTACTCCCGCAGCTACAATACCAAGCGTAAGTCTTCCTGAAAATGAACCACCACCACGATAATCATTAAATCCTTTATATTTTATTTTAGCAGTTAAATCGGCATGTGATGGTCTTGGATGATTAACCAAATTAGAATAATCCTTACTTTTAGTATTTTGATTTAAAAATCTAATTAAAATCGGCGCCCCCGTCGTAAAACCATTAAAAAGTCCACTTTCGATTATTGGCTCATCGGCTTCAATTCTTGGCGTTGTACCTAATCCTTGCGCTTTTCTTCTTAAAAGGTCAGACTCAAAATCATGACTATCAAGCTTAATACCTGCAGGCACCCCATCTACAAGAACTCCTACTGAGATCCCATGAGATTCACCAAAAATTGAAACTCTAAATAACCTACCAATGCTATTCACCAATATCACCCCTTACGTCTTCAATGATTTTATTAAAATCAATATCATATACTTTATCAAGCCAAATATCTTCTGCCTCTGCAGCTTGAAAAATAAGCATTAAAAGTCCATTATAACTGTTCTTATTATAGCTCATAAGCTTAGTTTTAGACGGATTAAAAATAATATCCACAATACATTTAGCTTTTGAAGCTATTTCCTCATCAAGAGGTGAATCATCCATGTGAGGATACATTCCAACCGGTGTAGTATTAACAATTAAATCAATTTTCATTGATTTTAAATCCTCATATCCTATTATGTTATTTTTAGGATGACGAGATACTAAGGTAACATTAGCATTCATATTTTCTAATGCCTTGGTAATCGCTTTTGAAGCTCCACCAGTACCTAGGACATAAGCATTTTGTTTTTCAACCTTAATATTATAATATTCAAGTTCTCTTTTAAAGCCAAAATAATCTGTATTATAACCAACCACCTTGCCATTTTTCATACATATTGTATTTACAGAACCAATCGCCAAAGCTTCAGGTGATATTTCATCTAAATATTTCATTATTTCAATTTTATAAGGAATAGTAACATTAAAGCCATCATATTCGCCTGACTTTAACTCATCAATTCTTTTTTTTAAATTTTCAGGCGTTGTTTCTAAAAGTTTGTAAGATGCATCAATGTTTTTTATACCAAAAAGATGTTTATGAATTAAAGGTGAAAAACTATGTCCAAGGGGATTGCCAATTAAACCAAAACACTTCATTATTTATTTTGCTCCTTAATCAGCTCTTCTTGATAATCCTTAGAGGCCTTAAGCATTCCTTCTAAAAAAGTAATATAGTAGCCTTCTAATTCTTGATCATTTAGAATTTGCGTATTACGCTTAATAAGTTCATTTTCTCTTTTTAAATCTAAAATAGGAAGATTATTTGATGCCTTATATTCTGCCACCATTTTAGCAGCACTCATCCTTTTTTTGAATAAAGTAATCATTTCCTTATCACATTCATTAATAATTATTCTTGCATCATCTAATTTACTCATAGCTTATTACACCTCCTAAAGAAGCCAATACCTCAAAAAAGTTAGGATAGCTTTTGTTTACTGCTTCTGCACCTTCAATTACAAGGTCTTCTGATACAACTGTTGATAACATCGCTAAAGCCATTACAACTCTATGGTCATTATGAGAAGAAACTACTCCTCCATGAAGACTACTACCATAGATGTCCATACCATCAGGAAATTCCTCAATATGACCTCCAAGACGCTCTACTTCCTCTTTCATCGCACTAATACGATCACATTCCTTAATCCTAAGCCTTGAAGCATCATAAAAATGAGAACGTTCATTTCTTATTGTACTTGCAAGTACAGTTAAAGCTGGGCCTAAATCTGGAGATTGAGCGAATGAAATATTAGCACTATGAAGATTAATTGGTAAAGCCTTAAGGCCTTCAGCTTCATGCTTAATAACACCACCAAAATCAGAAATATCAGAAATAATCTTTTTGTCTCCTTGAAATGATGCTAAATTCATTCCTTTAAGTATAATATCATTCCCAAGCATATTAGCAAGAAAGAAAAAAGCTGATTGGGAAAAATCTCCTTCAACTTGATAATCACAAGGTTTAAAGTTTTGATTTCCTTTAATATCTATTTCTTCTTCAAAAACATCAATAGTTATTCCAAATCGTCTTAAAATATCAACAGTAAGATCAATATACCCCTTAGATTCAAGTTTAGTTGTAATAATAATTTTTGAATCTCCATTTAAAAGTGGCAGGGTGTACAAAAGACCCGTAATAAACTGACTTGATACATTGCCGGGAACCTCATATATTCCAGGCTTAAGACTGCCCTTAAGCTTTAAAGGTAAATATGCATCTTTCGGATGTGAATAAGCAATCCCTTTCTTTTCAAACAAATCATAATATACATCAAGTGGTCTATTTACCAATCTATTATGTCCAACAAATGTAATCTCTTCTTTATTAATTAAGGCAATAGGAATCAAAAATCTTAAAGTAGAACCCGATTCGTTTGCATCAATAACATTTTTAATCCTTTCTACATTAGAGCCTTTAATTAAAAGATAATCACTATAACATTCTATATTAGCACCTAACGCCTTCATTCCTTCAATTGTAGCCTTTATGTCCTCAGAATAAGCTATGTTAGTTATTTTAGAAATACCATTTGCTAAAGAGGCCGCAATAATAGCTCTATGAGCAAGACTCTTTGATGGCGGTATTATTACTTCCCCCTTCAAGCGGCCAGGTTTAATTCTTACATTCATAATTTAAAAGCTCACTTTCACTAATTTTTTTAGCAAATACTGCACCAAAATCACTGATTAATATAAAGGAAACCTCACCAGCAATGTTCTTTTTATCATAAACTGTGTTTTTAATAATTTCCTTATAATCATAGTTTTTAATAGGCAAGTCATATTTAAGTAATATTTTTTTTAGCGTATCATAACAAGAAGGATTTGTTAGACCTAAATCAATACCCATTTGTATTGCCATAAGCATTCCATTCGCAACAGCCTCACCATGTCTTAAATGACCATCAAGCTCAACGATATGGCCGAATGTATGACCAAAATTTAAAAACATTCTTTCCTTTAAATCAAAAGGATCAATTTCTACAATGTTTTTTTTAACACATAATGATTCATAAATAATTTCTTCTGTTATTTTAACATCACTATTTAAAAGCATGTCTAACAGTTTTCTATTACCGATACAGCCGTGTTTAATAAGTTCCCCCATACCATTATTAAATTCAACCTTGGGCAAAGTTTCTAAAGCATTAGGATCAATAATAACCTTAAGAGGTTGTTTAAAGGCCCCAATTATATTTTTTCTACCATAAAAATCAATACCTGTTTTACCACCAATTGAAGAATCCATTTGAGCTAATAACGAGGTCGGTATTTGAATATAGGGATTACCTCTATAAATACTTGAGGCAACAAATCCTGTTAAATCACCAATTACCCCACCCCCAAGTGCAATTAGTAATTCTCCTCTTTTTATTTCTAAATCAAGAAGCTTAGTTAAAACCTCTTTATAGGTTTCAAAACTCTTTGATTGTTCTCCTGCTTCAACACATACAGAATAAACTTTAAAGTCATGAAGTTCATTTTTAATTTTATCTAAGTATAATGGACCAACATTAGAATCAGTTATAATATATATTTTTTGCTTATCATAAACTGCTTTAATTTCCTCATTCATCTTATTATAAGCACCCTTTTTAATCATTATATCATAGGAATTAGGTCCTAAATTCATTTTAAGTATCATTTTTCCATCTCTTTTCGTTTATTCTTTGATTTAATAAAGATTTCCTTTAAACCTTCCTTATTATTTTCAACAAGACAAAGTTTAAGTTTTAAAAGCTCGGATTCAAAATTGGTTATCTCAGATAACAAATATTCTCGATTTGCAAAAAATAAATCACTCCATAAATTTTCATTAATCATAGCTATCCTTGTAAGATCTCTGTATGAATCGCCAATAAAATTTTTGGTATCATCTTCCGTATCACTATTTACAAGAGATACAGCAATAGCATGTGTAAGCTGTGAAGTAAATCCTATCATTTTATCATGATATTTAGGGCTCATAAGAGAAATACGCCCAAAGCCTAAATCATGACCTATTTGTTTTAAAATATTAATTTCATATTCTTTATTTTCTACATTTACAATTAAGAAATTCATACCATCAAATATTTTATTATCAGCATATTCTATTCCTGATTTTTCCCTACCAGCCATAGGATGATGTGAGATATAAATTGCAGGTGATGCAAGTTTAATTGCTCTGTGGATAAATGCGGATTTAACACCACAAACATCAGTTATAACCTGTTTAGAATTAAAAAGGGAATGATAGCTTTCTAAAAATTCTAGAATATGATCAGGATAAAGCCCAATAATAATCAAATCCGAAATGGTAATAAATTCAGATGCATCAAGGGAGACGGCATCACACATGTTATGTGATAAAGCATAATCAAGCGTGCTTTGCTTAACATCAACTCCATATATTTTATGCCCAGCTTTTTTTAGCCCCATCGCATAGGAGCCACCAATAAGACCAAGACCTACTATTAATATATTCAAAATATCAACTCCATTTTGTTTTCTACTTTTATTTTATCATATTTAAGCTTTTTTTAAAAGAAAACCTGTTTCATTCATCAGTAATTTATAATGATAATATTTAACTAAAAAGATTGAATATAAGTAGATTTTATTTTGCATCAGATCATTAAAATCCATATCATACATGTCAGACATTTTCATAAGTCGATATGATACGGTATTTCTATGAATATAGAGCTTATTTGCAGCTATGCTTAAGCTTTTATCATAACTCAAATAAAAATAAAGGGTATTAATATTATCCGTTTCATTTTTCATATCATCATTATATATTTTCATAATTTTCAAATCAATAAAGTTTTTTATTTCATTTATATTATACTTATCAGTAAAAAATGGTAAATATATTTTATAATCAGCCTCAAAATAAAGAACACTTTTTTTACTTTCTTCTAAAAATCTAAGTAAATTAGTCAATGCTTTATAATAAATATTAAATGAGAAATAATCTAAAATTTTCTTTACGTAAAGTGCTGTCAAGTTATTATCAATTAATATATCAGTAATTTTACTAAGAGGCATATTATCATTATTTAAAAAAATTAAAACATTATCATCATAAGCAATTACCGCATTAACAGCTAAAACACTTTCTAGCTTAACCTTTAAATAATTATTTTGAGAAAAGCTCGCTTTTGAAAGAGAAATAATTAAAAGACTTGCATCTAAATTAACCTTATAATCTTCAATTTTAGTTTTTAAAATATCCTTCGTTTTATATTCAGAATTAAGCAATGCTTTATAAAAAGTTTGGATATTAGCATCATTTTTCTTATAATCCTCTAAATATAGAATTTTGCCAATTGAGTTAACAAGATGTTTTAATGTATCGTAATCTAATTCATCAAATGTTGAATTTTCCTCCTCTAATAAAACCAAATAACCAAGCATTGTATTATGTTCTATTTTATAAAAAAGTCTTCTTTTATTTTTATTAATTGAATCTAAGATAACATATTCACTCTTATTTTTAAAAGCATTATTAGCAATCGCAATTAATTCAAGTGACCAGACACCAGCGTTAGTAGCTTCCTTATATACATTGTCACCTTTATTAGTTTGAGTATAATACAAAAGCTCATAATTATGATTTATTACTACCATTGGATTTTTTATATAATTAGCGTATAAATCTAAAAGTTCCTTTAAACTATAACACGCTTCCTCTGCCTTTAAAATTTCTAAATTCATATTATCACCTTTTTGTGCTATAAGCACAATTATTTAGTGATATTTTACACTATAAAGACATTTTATTCAAGAATTAAAGGCTTATAATATTCTTGTAATTTGAAAGGAATGATAAAATGAAAAACGAAAAAAAGCCCCGCAATGTAGGAATTTGGGCTTTTCTAAATAAAATCCCTGCCGGAACAATGTTTGTTCCGCTAGTTATTAGTGCTATTATTTGTACGATAACAGTTGAATGTGGTCTTGGCACAGGAGTGGTTAGTAAAGGACAAACGTTATGGGAATTTCTAGGTAATCCAATGAAAGATCTTTTTGGTAAAACTGGACAAATGCTACTGATTGGTCTAATGCTATTTTGTACAGGTACAATGATCAAACCTCATGATTTTGTAGATGTATTTAAACGTGGATTTTGGTTACTTCTTGCAAGACTTCTTCCTGCATACATTATTTGCACAGTTGTATGGTTTACTTGTGGACCTAAAGGTTTTTGTGGAATTGATTTTATTACCTTTACATGTGTTGTAACATCTGCTAATGCGGCCTTATATATGGGAATTATTCCTCCTTACGCTGACAATAGTGACCGAGCAGCTTTCCCTGTAATGCTAATATTATCTATGCCTCTTCTACCTTTTATCTTTATAAGTTCATTTGGTAAAATATCTGGAGACGCATCCGGTCAAACCTTAGCTAAAATTGTTCAAATCTTTTCATTATTAATTCCCTTTATTTTAGGCTTTATTCTTGGTAATTTAGATACAAAAATAAGGGAAATATTTAAAGGTGGTAATACTATTATTCTTCCTTTTTTAGGATTCGAATTTGGGTCAACTATAAATCTAATTAATGCATTTAAACCATCAGTATTACTAGCTGCACTATTATTAACTGTTATTTTCTGGGCAATTACAATGATAATCCCTTATATTGTAGATAAATTTGCTTTAAAACGTCCTGGTTATGCATCTATTGGAAGTTCTTCTCTTGCTGGTGTATCATTATCAATTCCAGCAATGTTTAGCCTTTACACATTTAATGGTATTGCTGGAAATGATTTAATTACAAATAGTGTTTCAATTTTAGCATTTGTTTTATTAATCACTAACATTCTATCTCCATTCTTTACTAAAGGAATTATGACTTATTATTTTAAGTCTCATCAAAAAAATAAAATTAGTGATGTTAAACGTGTATTTGAAAGCACTCATCCTGAATTAATAACTGATTTATATGATGAAAATTATGTTTATAAAAAAATTAAGAAATGAGGTATTTAAAAATGAAAAAAATTCTAACCCAAGTTGGTACATTAAATAGTTTAATGATGGGAGATTATTATGCGACAGAAACTGTTGATGAGTTATTAAAAAATGGTGATATTGGTATTGGTACATATGAAGGACTAGATGGAGAAGCCATTATCCTTAATGGTGTTGCCTATGATTCTCGTGCTGATGGTAAAACCTATGTTATGGATAAAAATGATAAATTACCATTCGCAACTGTAACTAAATTTGACAGTAATGTTACTGAATATAAAGTTTCCTTCAAGGATATTGAACAATTAAAAGATGAACTTGAAAAAAAGCTTCCTAGTAAAAATTTCTTCTATATGATTAAGTTGGAGGGTTTATTTAAAGTACGTATTCGCTCATGTTACAAGCAAAGTGAACCTTATGAGCCATTATATAAGGTTGCCTGTGACCAAAGAGAATATGACTTTGAAGAGGAAGGATACGTAATTGGTGTATATTGTCCTAATTATGTTCAAGGTATGAATTTACCTGGTTGGCACATTCATTTCTTAAGTAAAAATCTTAAGCATGGTGGTCATATTTTAAAGCTTACGGGTAATAATATCAGTTACAAAATTAATGATATTGATGAATGGAATGTAATCCTTCCTCATACTAAAGGCTTTGAAACTTGGGATTTAACCGAGGATTTAAAGGAAAAAACTAAGCAAGTTGAAGGATCATCAAAAAAGTAATAAAAAAATGGGGCTGTAAAAAAATAAACAGCTTCTAAAAATAAAAAAGAGGTTCAAACTCAGATTAAAATCT